>Ga0207695_10002018_pt1 | contig 31249 bp, 23 predicted proteins | sample KBSC54metaG_FD_184354 | JGI IMG/M metagenome (GOLD analysis project Ga0207695, IMG submission 184354) | Corn rhizosphere microbial communities from Kellogg Biological Station, Michigan, USA - KBS C5-4 metaG (SPAdes) (version 2) | ecosystem: Host-associated > Plants > Roots > Rhizosphere > Soil... | reverse complement strand
GTGGTCGATACCCAGGCTGTTACCGCCACTCCCGCCAGCTTCATCCCTCCAGCCAAAATTGCCACCATCGGCAAGGCCGTCACAGCCGTCTGCGACAAACTCGACGGCGTCGCCGATGGAGTCCTCAACGACCCGCGCCAGTGCCGATTCGATCCCGCCACCATTCAATGCAAGACAGACGCTGATTCCGGCGACTGCCTCACCGCGCCGCAGGTCTCCGCGCTCAGAACCATCTATGCCGGCGTTCACGACACGAGCGGCAAGGTCATCTTCCCCGGCTATCTTCCCGGTGCCGAAGAGGGTCAGGGCGGCTGGGCGCTCTGGATCACCGGGCCCGCACCGGCAAAGAGCCTTATGGCCTTCTTCGGCCTCGGCTACTACTCCAACATGGTCTACGACCAAAAAGATTGGGATTACAAAACCTTCGCTGTCGAAACCGGCATGAAAGCCGCTACTACCAAAACCGCCGAAGCACTCAACGCGACTAACCCAGACCTCAGCGCCTTCCGGTCCCGGGGAGGCAAGCTCATCCTCTATCACGGTTGGAACGATCCGGCCATACCGGCGCTCAACACCGTCAACTACTACCAGGATGTAATTGCGAAGATGGGAAGGTCCGCCACTGATTCCTTCACCCGCCTCTATATGGTTCCCGGGATGCAGCACTGCGGCGGCGGCCCCGGCCCGGAAGACTTCGGCGAAGCACTGGATGCCACCTCCACTGACCCACAGCACAACATCCGCATAACTCTCGAGAACTGGGTGGAGAAGGGAAGTGCGCCGTCATCTTTTGTCGTCTCAAAAGCCGCTTCAGGCAACTCGCCTGAGATCACTCGTCCTCTCTGTCCCTACCCGCAATCCGCAAAGTACAAGGGCACGGGTGATCCAAACAAAGCCGAGAGCTTCACCTGCGCGAGCCCAAGAAAATAGGCGAATCGTCGAGCTTGTGCATCCGGTCAGGACACAGGCTCGACGAGCAGCATCTCGTTGCTCGTCTTGAACCCAAGTCTTTCGTAAACCGGCTGTCCCTTTTTCGACGCGTGTAGAGCGACGACGCCGATTCCGCGCCGTTTCGCCTCTGCAATACACTCGACAGTCAGCGCCTTCGCAATGCCGCGGCCCCGGTACCCCGGTTCGACAAAGACGTTGAGGATGTATCCCCTCTGATCGCAGTGCGGGTCGAGGAAGTGCGGCGCCCAGTCCAGAATCAGCAGCCCCGCTGATCCCACCGCTTGCTCGCCATCATGAGTGATCCACCCGGTGTATTTGGCTTCCGCAATCATTCGCCGCACCCACGGCTCGAATTTTCGCGCCATCTCAGAGAGGACCGTATCCTCCGCATCCTGCATATCCGCGAACATCGCTTTACGATGTCGAGTGATCAGTTCTGAATCGTCAACGGTAGCTCTGCGCGTCGTCAGCATGCGTCGAGTATAGAGAACGCCGTATCATCCTCTCGTGCGCTCTTCGCCGTCCACTCTGCCACTCGACACCGCGCTCCTCAAGGCCGGCATGCGCCTGGCAGTAGGCCTCTCCGGTGGTGCCGACTCCGTCGCGCTTCTCTGCGTGCTTGCCGATCGAAGCAGGGAACTGGGACTCGTTCTCCATGCCGCCCATTTGCATCACGGTCTACGGGGCGAAGAAGCTGACGGTGACCTTCAATTCGCGCGCGAACTCGCCGCCAATCTGGGTATCCCCTTTCATGAAACCCGGGTCGATACCGCCTCGGAAGCGCGCCGCGCACCAAAAAATCCGACCACCTCAACCGACTCCGATGACCTGCCCTCTGACTCGATCGAAGGTACTGCTCGCCGCCTCCGCTACGCGTGGTTCCGCCAACTCCTCCGCGAGGTCCCGTTCGACGCCATCGCAACCGCCCACACCCTTGACGACCAGGCCGAAACTGTCCTGGCAAAGTTCCTCCGGGGTGCGTGGACTGAGGGCATTTCTGGCATCCATCCCGCCCTCTCATTCCCCGAGGGTCCGATCCTTCGCCCCATGCTTCAAACCAGCCGTCACCAGATCGAGGCCTTCCTCCGCGCCCGCAACCAGCTCTGGCGAGAAGACTCCACCAACCGTCAGCTCACCTACACCCGCAACCGAATCCGACACGAACTCCTGCCTCAGCTCGAAAGCTGTAACCCACAGCTCCGCGATCACCTCGCCCAAATGGCTCAGCTCGCTCGCGACGAAGAAGCATGGTGGCAATCCGAGATTTCCCACCTTGCGTCGCCGATCATCCTCCGAGGACGGCCTGTTCGGGGAGGCGGCCGTGCTTCCACCACTTCCGACGGAATCGCCCTCGACATCTCCGGTCTGCTCGCCAAACCCATCGCTCTCCAGCGCCGAATCCTCCGCTTCGCCGCTTCTCAACTCGATGCCACACCTGACTTCACCGCCACCGAAGCCCTTCGCGAACTTGCGCTCGCTGGAAAGGCCGGCCAGAAGCTCGAACTCGCTCAAAGTCTCCGCGCCGAACGCACTCACCGCGAACTTCGCCTAACCCGCGGTCCGGCAACCACCCAAAATCTCGCAGCATTGCAATCCATACGGTACGAATGTGTAGTTCCCGGTGTACTGGACGCACCCGCATTTGGATACCGCATTTGGCTTGACTTCGACCCTGCTTCCTCGCTCCAGGGCGACGTCGACAAAAGAGCCACTCTCCGCCTCTGGAAACCCGGCGACCGGGTGCACCTCCGCTACTCTTCCGGTCCGCGAAAGATCAAAGAAGTTCTTGAAAGAATGAAAGTTACCGGTCAGGACCGCACTTCCTGGCCTGTCCTGGAAGTGGGCAGCCGCATCGTCTGGATGCGAGGCGTTGAACTGGAGCCAGACCCGGAACTCCGCGTCGTTGCCGAGCCGATCTCCTTTCAGAACTCCCTGAACCCATCTGACGGCTCCTCCGCGCAGGACGATCCGTCCCGTTAACCCGCCGGATTCCCACCTTTTCGTCACGTCCACTTCGTCGAACTTGGTTTCACTTCGGAGTACAATCTGAGTTACTGCACATCCGGGCGGGAGCGAGAAGTGTACTCCGCCCTAGAGCCCACACTTTATGTGACTTCAAAGGCTGTCCGGGCGTCTAAGAGGGTGTTGTAGGCGGTGTTTGAAGAGCAAGCGGCTTCTCCCCGCCGGGAAAAGAGGAATCCTGGTGAATTCGACCGTTAAGACAATCATGTTCTGGGTCTTTATCCTGATCTGCCTTGTGCTGCTCTGGGGCGTTGTCCAGAAGGGCGCAGGAATGGGAGCCAAGGACGCAGAGATCTCCTACTCCGACCTGTACAACAAGGTGGTTCAGGGGCAGGTTCAGGACGCCCAGTTCCAGGGGACTGATCTCCGTGGCCATTTGAAGGCTAATCCAAAAGAGCAGTTCCACACTACGGTCGGAGAACAGCACGAGGATCTCGAGAAGGCAATGCTTGCGGCCAACGTTAACTTCGGCAAGAAGGACGCGCAGAGCAATCTCCTTTTGCCCATCCTCTTCAACGTCGGCCCGTTTGTGCTTCTGGGCGCGATCTGGTTCTTTATGCTGCGCCAGATGCAGTCAGGCGGCAACAAGGCCCTGTCGTTTGGTAAGAGCCGCGCGCGACTGCTCTCAATGCAGCAGAAGAAAGTCACGTTCAAGGACGTGGCCGGAGTCGATGAAGCCAAAGAAGAGCTGAAGGAAATCATCGAGTATCTGCGCGAGCCGCAGAAATTCCAGAAGCTCGGCGGAAGAATCCCGAAGGGAGTCTTGCTCGTTGGACCTCCGGGCACCGGCAAAACGCTGCTCGCCCGCGCTGTCGCAGGCGAAGCCAACGTTCCGTTCTTCTCGATCTCAGGTTCTGACTTCGTCGAAATGTTCGTCGGTGTCGGCGCAAGCCGCGTCCGCGACCTCTTCGAACAGGGCAAGAAGAACGCCCCCTGCATCATCTTCATCGACGAAATCGACGCAGTTGGCCGCCACCGCGGTGCTGGCCTCGGCGGTGGACACGATGAGCGTGAGCAGACGCTGAACCAGCTCCTCGTCGAGATGGACGGCTTCGAATCCAACGATGGCGTAATCCTCGTAGCCGCAACGAACCGCCCTGACGTTCTCGATCCCGCATTGCTGCGCCCCGGTCGTTTCGACCGCCGCGTCGTAGTTGGGCTTCCTGACGTTCGCGGCCGCGAAGAAGTGCTTCGCGTTCACGTAAAGAAGGTTCCCGTCTCCGACGACGTGAATCTCAACGTACTAGCGCGCGGCACACCAGGCTTCAGCGGCGCTGACCTCGCCAATATGGTCAATGAAGCTGCGCTGAATGCAGCCCGCGTCAATCGCAAGCAGGTCACGATGTATGACTTTGAGCTCGCGAAGGACAAGGTGCTCATGGGCGCCGAGCGCAAATCGATGCTGCTCACCGATGAGGAAAAGCGCGTCACGGCCTATCACGAAGCCGGACACGCTCTTGTCTCCATCATGCAGCCGCACTCCGATCCCATCCACAAGGTCACTATCATTCCGCGCGGCATGGCACTCGGCGTGACGATCTTCCTTCCCGGCGATCGCCACAACTACACTCGCGAATACCTCGAAGCGAATCTCGCAACTGCATACGGCGGCCGCGTGGCTGAGGAGGTCTTCCTCAACCAGATGTCCACCGGTGCAGGAAGCGACATCGAGAACGCCACCGACCTCGCACGCCGCATGGTTTGCGAGTACGGCATGAGCCGACTCGGCCCGCTGACCTTCGGCAAGAAAGAAGAACAAATCTTCCTCGGCCGCGAGATCGCTCAGCACCGCGACTTCTCCGAAGAGACTGCTCGCCAGATAGACCTCGAGGTTCGCCGCCTTATTGACGAGGCCTATCAGGCTGCGCACAGCATCCTCGACTCGCACAAGGACGCTATGCACCGTATAGCCGCTGCACTCCTCGAGCGCGAAACCATCGATGCCGAGGAAGTGAAGATGCTACTTGAAGGCAAGGAACTGCCGCCGATGCGCTCCTCGCTTGCGTCTCCTAGCGATGGAGGAAGCGGGCCCGGGCAGACAATACTCAAGCCCGACACGCGCACCGGTCCCGGATACCCTGAGGGATCTCCAAGTCCCGCATAGACACATCCAAACCCTTCATCAAGGGCCGCTCGAACAGCGGCCCTTTTCTTTTCTAGTAACGTCACGCTGACCGAAAATACGAACGCTGACAATAGCGACGCACCATTCCGTGAGCTATTTACACTGCAATTCCTACGTAACGTGGAAACATTTACCTTCTATATCTAGCTGGAACAGCAACGCATTCTCTGCCTCTACTCGCAAGCTCAACAAACCACAAGACTGCTCCGACCTTCGAACCGGAAGGCAATTCTTTGGCATGCTCCGTGCACATGCCTTTGCAGCTTCAGGGCTCATTCTCTGTATCGGTGACGAAGCTAGATCCTCATCGGTGAATTTCCACGCTCCTCGCATGGCGGGCTGTCTTGCACGTGTCTGACCTCGCCCAGGCTTAAACAGCACGTCAGCATAATCAACGCGCGACATCAATTTCCCTCGCGAATTCCTGTGCTAGCAGGACCACAGTTCGCGTGTGCTCCGGTTGCTGCACAGCAGATAACCTCATTGCTTCACTTCATCCTTGGCATATCGCACCTTGCGATCGAACGACACTGCTAGGGAGAAGTAAGGATGCACGTAGTTAAAATGCGGCCCGCTCTGGTCCGCGAGATCGTTGCTAAGCAGCACACCTCCTGCCCAAGTCGAGTTTCCGTCCGTCTAGCGCTGCAAGCTCTTTTCATTCTTTCCCTCTCGTCATTAGGTCTCTCCGGATGCGGAGGAATTGTCGTCCTCAGTGGATCAAAGTCGACCACTGCAGATGCTCCCAGCCTCGCAGCGACGCCGTCCTTAGTCGATTTTGGAAGCGTCAGTCTTGGCAGCACCGCAAATCAGAAAGTCTCACTCACGAATAAGGGGTCAGATTCTGTTCAGATATCGCAGCTGGCCTTGTCCAACCCCGCATTCCAGGTAGACGGCGAAGGAAAGCTTCCCGTCACCCTGGCAGCCGGAAGCAGCATGAACCTCACGGTTCACTTTTCTCCCAGCACCGACTCGGACTCTTCTGACCAACTCAGCGTGATGACGAGTTCCGCTGCCACTGCCGCAGCTGCGATCAAGTTGCACGGTAAAGGCGCTTCCGGATCTGCCGATCTGAGCGGCTTGAATTGCGACCAGGCAAGCTTGTCAGACGCAGGATCTTCCTCCTGCACTGTTTCAACCAGCATGGCCGCGCCTTCAGGCGGCTTTCAGGTGTATCTGTCCAGCAACAGCTCAGCCATCAAAGTGCCCGCTTCCGTCACTGTTCCCGCGGGAACAAGCAGCGTCAAATTCGCCGCGACAATTTCTAAAGTGAGCTCGGACGAAACAGGAGTTATTACTGCAACTCACGGGAGCACCGCAAAATCGTTCTCAATCTCGCTCTCCCCTGCATCCTCGGCGGCCGGAGCGCCTCAGCTGAAATCACTTTCCTGTACAACCACCTCATTCAGCGCCGCGGGCAAGACAACTTGCGCTCTGGCTCTGACGGCAAACACAACGAAGGCTCTTACGGTCGCGCTCTCCAGTACAAGCAGCGCCGTTGCCGTTCCACCTACTGCGACCATCGCCGGTGGTTCAAGCACCGCTTCGTTTGTTGCGACAGTGGCTGCTGCTTCTTCCACGCAGACTGCAACCATCTTCGCAACATCCAATGGAGCATCGCGCCAAGTCTCCATCCAGCTCAAGCCCTCGAAAGCCGGAGCCTCATCAGCTGCACTCAGCCTTAGCACTGCCTCCATGCAATTCGGAGATGTCGCGGTTGGCACCGCTGTCACGCAATCGGTCACTGTAACTTCAACCGGTAATGTTCCGGTGACGATCAAGTCAGATGCAACCACTGGGACTGGCTTCTCTGTTTCGGGCGGTAGCTTTCCCGCATCTCTCAATCCAGGCCAGGCAGCAGTCCTGACCATTCACTTCAATCCCACCGCCGCCGGCTCGGCCTCGGGCAAGTTGACCATTGCCAGCAATGCTGGGACGCAGACGGTAACCCTTACCGGCAACGGCACAACCGCAGCTCCAACCCTGAGCGCGCTCACCTGCGGCAGTTCGTCGATCGTTGGATCGTTGGCTGACTCATGCAAGCTGACCTTGTCAGGAGCGGCGCCCAAGGGGGGTGTCACGATCGCACTCGCAAGCAGCAGCACAAGCGTAAAGGTTCCGGCGTCAGTCGCTGTCCCTGCAACCGCAACTACCGCGACCTTCATTGCGACTGTCGCTGCCGTGTCTTCAACTCAGACTGTGAAACTCACTGCAACTTCAGGCAGCGTATCCAAGTCCATTTCATTGCAGCTCAGTCCTGCGCTGGCTCAATTGAGCGTTGATGCAACGACGATTTCATTTGGCTCGGTAGTTTTGAACCAGGCCACGACCCAGATTGTGACACTCACCTCTGTCGGAAAAGCTGCTGTCACAGTGCAATCCATCGCAATTAGTGGAACTGGTTTCTCAATATCGTCGGTGAGCCTGCCGGCAACACTCAATCCCGGCCAGAAGCTTGTGCTGACGCTGGTCTACAAGACATCAGTGACCGGAGCGCAAAAGGGGCTATTGACCATCACCAGCAACTCGTCGACCAACTCAACGATGACCATCAGTCTCGCTGCAAGCACGAGCGGCCATCGGGTCGATCTGAGCTGGAATCCCCCTGCGAGCTCATCCGCCGCTGTTTCAAGCTACTCTGTCTATCGCGCGACTGGCACGGCCGGCTCGTTCGCAAAGATCGGATCGAGCGGGCAGCCTATGTACACAGACTCCGGCGTGCAAGGCGGGAGCATCTACAAATACTACGTAACCAGCGTAGCTTCCACGGGAGAGAGCAAGCCCTCCAATACTTACACAGTAACTATCCCCTGAACTTGTCCTGGGGATGGCTAGCCAAGTGTCAGGTATCACCCGCAAGCGCCCATTGACTCGCTAATCACTCAGCTGCCGCCAGAATTCGCTCGATGCGACGGTCGGGTACGAGCCACAGCAGCGCAACAAGTATGTAGATCGAATGCGCCACCCAGTGTGCGAAGAACGCGCAGGGGATTGCGATCGCATACATCACAACGGAGAGGAAGCCCTTGCGGTCGCTGCCCACCGCTTTTTTGACCAGTGAACCCTCGCCCTCGCCGGCAATGATCCTCTGCACCAGTATCCAATAGGCGATTCCTGACATCATCAGGACCATTCCGTAGACCGCCGTAGGATCCGGCGCAAATCCACTTGCTCCCATCCAGCTTGTTGCGAAGGGAAGCAGCGAGAGCCAAAAGAGCAGGTGCAGGTTCGCCCAAAGCGCGCTGCCTCTCACCTTTCGCGTCGCATGCAGCAGGTGGTGATGATTGTTCCAGTAGATCCCGATGTACACAAAGCTCAGCAGATATGAAAGAAGAGTTGGCAACATGGGTCGCAGTGCACCCATGTCGGCCCCGTGCGGGACATGGAGCTCCAGCACCATGATCGTTATGATGATGGCCAGCACTCCATCACTGAATGCTTCAAGTCGGCTCTTCGACACTGGCTAACTCTCCCTTGCCGTCTCTACTTTTCTAAACGCTATGACGCGTACTCGGTGGCAATTCTTCCGCCTTCGGGACCATGTCATCCTCGTTCGCCGTCACAATTGTTCCCTGGTGATACACGATGCGCCAGTCCTCGCCAACTCGCTCCCACACTGTCGTGCGTCGCGTGATGCGGCCCTGTTGATCGAGTGTATAGGTAAGCAGATAGCAATCTGGTCCGAGGCGCTTCAGGCCGAACCCTGTTGCCTTCCAGCCCTCTGCGTCTGCGTCGATCAGCTCTTCTCGCATGCGCATGTTCAAAATGAACTCGCGGCTATACCTTCGCCCGGACGCACCTACTTCCCAGAAATCCGGCGCAGTGCTGCGCTCGAAATCCTCCAGACTGCGCCCAAATCTTTCTGTATGGAAAATAGGTTCCCGGCTGCGAAGCTCTTTCAGAACTTCTTCCAAACCAGGATCGACGCGGGTGAACCGATCGTCATTCGTCATGCACCGATTCTACGGGCCGTGCATAAGTTAAAACTTGGCCGCGATGCGATGCTGGCGGGAAGCAGCCACTGATCCTCAGACGGAGAGGTGCCGCACGGTGCCGTCAGAAGATCCTGTACGCCACTCCTGCGCTGGCTCCATAAGGCTTCAACGTTCCGTTGATCCAGTTCGGCCAGAACTGATACTCGAAGTCGATGGCACGCACGCTCCAGCGCTTCGAAAGATTCAGATCGACTCCTCCGCCCAGCGCCAGGTCCGTGAACCGCCCGTAAGCCTCTTTGTACTCAAAATCCATCCTGCCCAGCCCCACCAGCGCCTTCGCGTAGGGAGTTGCGCCGAGACGCTTGTACTCATGGATAGGGACACGCGGCCCGAACAGATACGTATCCTGCGTGATGCCCACAAACGAGTGCTCGCGCAACCAGCGCATCTCCGCTTCAATTGAGACCCAGCGCGTCACCCTCAAGTCGGCGTACGCGCCGAAGCCATAAAGCCGGTAGGGGCTCGTTCCGGGAACTCCGCCGCCCGCGTAGTCGGGTTGAAAAGCGGAGCCGAATCCACCGGCAGTGAGCGAGACTTTGCCTCGATATGCCGAGGGGTCCACTTGCGCATGCGCGCATACGCTGAAAACAAAAATCAGCGAGACAAACACAAAAAGCAGAAGTTTTCTCATGAAAGGGCGCTCGTCCACTCCTGAGGGAATTGAGTGTCTTCAGGTTGATCAGGAAGCTCTGACTGGAACTCGAATTTGCACAAAGTATAAAAGCTCAGAGGCGGATAACTCTACGTTATCCGCCTCTGGCAACCCTAAGCCAATTACCTCTGGGGGTTAGGTGACCCACCCTGTTGTGGCGGAGGCGGTTGCTGCTGCTGTGGCTGAGGGCCTTCGTTCTGCTGGGGTGCCGTCTGATCCGCACCCGCTGGAGCACCGGCAGGTGGCTGAGTTCCGCCCGTACCCGGCGCCGCTCCCTGAGGATCGACCGCTGCTGGCTGAGCCGGAGCCGCATTCTTTGCAGCAGACTGTGCTTCGTCATAACGCTGCAACCGGAAGTAAACCGGAGTTACTTCCAACGGCATCTTGTCTCGCGGATTCAACGGCGCATACAGCTTTGCATTCAGCTGGTGTACGCGGTCGTCCCAGGGATCGGTCTTCAACCAGCTGCCTAAGGGTAGGGCAGGGCTCTGTGTCAGATCATCCCAGTTCAGGCGGGGAGCACCCTTCGCCAAAGCAGTCATCCATGGAGACCCATCGGCCTTCAGAAGGGAATCACCCAGCTTTGGAGTGTTGAGCGCTTTCAGCACCGGACCGCGATCGGCGAGCTGCGACCAGTAAAGGCCTGCCTTCGCCAGCTGGTTCTTGTACATCGAGGCATCCAGGTACTCCTGCGCCTTGCTGGCCGCTTCCTGGTTGTCATGATCGGTGTGATTCATCGCGATCCGACGGAACGATGATTCGTCGGGGAACATAAGCCGGTCGTTGAAGGCATACCGCGTGTCGATGTGATGCCCAAGAGCGATATGCGCCAGTTCAAGAGAGATCACTGAAGCGAGCGTCGCCTCGTCCTTCGGCATCGTGTCAATCAGGCCCTTGCTCACCAGAATCGTGTTGCCTACGGTCGTCGTTTCGATCGTGTCCGTCAACATAATCCGGCAGTGAACGGGCAAGCTCAGCTGAACGTTGTTCGGCACCACCAGGTTCGTGACGATCTGATCCAGAACAGTCTGCTCAAATCCGTTCGGCGTAAGCGGAGCTACAAGCCCAGCCTGCTCGAGACGATCGATCACATTGTTCTCGGCTTGCGCAACCCACTCGCGCGAGGCCTGCAGCGGGCTTACGTCCCCTGAATCGTCGCTCTTGTCTTCAGCGTCATCCACCTTCATACTCACGCTCTCGCTGTCGCGAGTTGGGAGCTTGAGGCTATAGCCCCAGAAGTGTGTCTGTGCCTTCAGGCCGATTTGCTTTTCTCCGTCGCGGCTCGTCTCTTCCACGTAGATTGCGACCGGCAGCCAGATCCCGGGCTGCACATTCATTCGCCAGCTGTCGAAATGGAAGTAGTAGCGCGAGTCATCCTCGCTCCTTGGCCCTGTATAAGTGCCGTTGAAGCGGACTACGTTGCCGTCCTGATCTTCGATCCACACGCGGCCGTAGAAGCGGCCCATACCGGCGACCTTGGGATGAACGTCATAGACCCAAGTCCTCACCGATCCAAGAAATTCCCGGCGTACATAGGTGAATGCGTAATGCTGCTCATCAAATCCAGTCGGATCGAGGAACATCATCTGCATGAAACCGGTCGGATTGTAAGTGAAATGCTTGTCCAGCCCGAGCGCCTTCGTCAGCCCGCTGATCGCGGCAAATGAGCCTTTGAACCAGCTCTTCTTGTCCTTCGCATCGCGTGGCTCATAGCTCTTGTCAAAGAACCCCTTGCCGAAGTCCACACGGCTCAGGGTGTACTGGTCTCCGATCGGCACCTGCCACAGCTTCACATCTGGCTTCGTGTCCTGAATGTAGGTTTCGACCAGCGGAGTGCGCTGCTGAATCGCCTTGATCAGGATCTTCTCCTGCCCGATCGACTTCTGCACGAGCGCGGCTTGCTCCGGCGTCAAGGGATGGGTCTGATCGTACTTAGGTGTCTTCTTCGCCTCTGCGGCAGACACGCCCAAGAGCAGGGACAGGAGGGTAATAGGGATCTTTCTGTACATCATTTTTCTCCTAGGACTTCTTGTCTTTCCATGACAGCGGCTTTGCTGAACGAGCTATCTTGCCGTTTGTCGTAATCACAGCAAACATCTCTAAAACGCTAAGCGAGTTGGAATGTGATCGTGATGTTGGTCGTCATATCAACCGCCTGGCCGTTGCGAGTGGCGGGGCGGAAGCGAATTTGCGATGCGACGCGGCGAGCCTCTTCATCCAGTCCGTGTCCAAGTCCGCGCACCACGCTGTTAATAACCACTTCGCCTGCCGCTGTAAACGTGACCCGCAGAATCACGTCTCCCTGCACCTTGAGTTGGCGAGCTTCTGCCGTGTATTGAACGGGAGGCTTCGACAGGACCTCGAGACTCGTCGGAGCTACCTCTTTTCTCTGCTGAGCGGCTGGTGTAGCTGCCACCTGATTTTGTATGCCTGCGGACCCTACTTTGCCGCCAGCCGGGTAACCCGTTGAAGCCGTGCCCGTACCAGCAGGAATTCCAGCTTGCGCAACCCTACCGACCGTGCCGGCGTTCGATCCTGATTTCAGTCCGTTGCCGATCCCCGCCGACCCGACCACGCCGTGTGGAGCGATTGCAGGACCTTGCATTCCGCCATATGGGTTCCCGATTGCAGCCACGGTTGCCGGTCGACTCGCATTCGGATTCGGAGTCACGCCAAACGTCTCGCCCAGATGCACGGGGGCGGTCGATGCCTTCACAGTGTTGTTCTGCGCTGGCATGGCAGCCGTCAGAGCGGCCTTGGGCTGCGGTGCCAGAATGATCGACGGTTTTGCCACCTTGATTTCCGGGGTATTAAGCTTCGCTTCCATCTCCAAAGGCTTCAAGGCCGGCTTGGGTTCGATCTTCGGCATCTTGATCTTCGGCTGTTCCATCTGGACTTCGAGCTTTGGCTTCGGAAGATCGGGAAGTTTCGGGGGAGGAGGTGTCTTGAACTTCGGCGCGGGCGGAGGAGTCGTCGGGAAAATCAGCTCCGTCTGCTCAAAGTGCCGCTGCTGCAATACATGCTTCGCCGTCATTCCAACCCAGATCATCAGGCCAACAATGACCGCGTTCACGGTCGCGCTCGTAACAAACGACGCTGACCGACCCTCCGGCTCGGGGAGCAAGCCGAAGCTGGTTTGACCTGGATAGCCACTCATCTGCATTTGGTTACCTCGGGATGTGCCATGAAGGCGGCGTCTTGAGTCTGAAGGATGCCCGTTGAAACAACTTGAAGGCCAAGTAAATCCTGACAATCATTTGTCATTTTGCCCCTGGTCTTTTCCGGGCGTGCATCGTGGCTTTTCAGTGGCCGCAAACATTCCTCGTTTGTCGCGGCAACTGGCTGAATCCAAAAAGATAGTGTCGTGCTGTGCGCTTGCCTGAAGCAGGGGATTGTTGTGCTCCACCTGGCCGCGTGCTCTTTTTGACGTCGCTCTTCCGAAAACGGAATGAACGGTACTCTTGAGTCTGACCTTATGGTATCGGAACAGGTTACCCAAAAGCCAGAGGCGTAACCAGCAAATTGCCGGCACTTACCCTGCTCTGTAAACCCGCATCCGTGGTGCTCTCCCGCGCGCATGTTGCCCTCTCCCGGAATCTCAATGAATCAAAGACAAATGTCGCAGAGATCCTCGTCGGAGGCGGGAAAAAGAGAACTACCAACTGCGCCGTACATTTCCTCAAACCCGGGCTCTGAACCAGTGTTTCGTTCATTAAGCCGCGAAGTTTGAGCTAGCCGTCTCATGACGGTCTTCGTTCAAACAGTCCAAACCCTCTGGTTGCCTTGCTGTAATAGACTCACGGTAACCCAATCCGCTTTGGAAGGACACTACTTTTGTGAGAACTTTGGTTACCGGAGGTGCAGGGTATGTTGGCGGTACAGTGGCCGCTCTGCTCCTGTCGCAAGGTCATCAACCGGTTGTATTTGACAACCTTTGCCATGCTCGCCGCGAGATGGTTCCATCTGGGGTTGAGTTCATTGAAGGCGACATAGCCGACCGCGACCTCCTGGAAAAGATTTTCAGGTCAGCAAAAAACGAAGGAAAGCCCTTCGACTCGATCCTCCACTTCGCTGCCCTCATAGAAGCCGGCGATTCCATGGTCCGCCCCGAAGCCTACTTTCGAAACAACACCGCTTCTACTTTGGCGATGCTCGAGGCAGTCATAGCCGAAGGCCCCCGTCGCCTCGTCTTCTCCTCCACAGCGGCCGTCTACGGGGAGCCCGAGTCCGTTCCCATAGTCGAAACGGCGCGTCTCAGTCCCACCAACGTCTATGGCGAGTCAAAGCTTGTGGTTGAGACCATGCTCAACTGGTTCCACTCCATCCACGGCCTCCGCTCCGTCGCTCTGCGCTACTTCAACGTTGCCGGTGCACCGGAAGGCCCCGACGGAATCATCCGAGGCGAAGACCACGAGCCCGAATCACACCTGATCCCGCTGATACTCGATGTTGCACTTGGTCGCCGCAAGTCCATCCGCATCTACGGAGAGGACTACCCCACCCCGGACGGCACCTGCATCCGCGATTACATCCATGTTTCCGACCTCGCGGACGCACATCTGCTAGCGCTCAAGGCCCTCGAATCCGACGCCTCCGCAAAGACCCGGCTCATCTACAATCTCGGCAACGGCCAGGGATTCAGCGTTCGCGAAGTCATCGAGTCCGCCCGCCGCGTCACCGGCCACGCAATCCCGGCCGAGCTCCATCCACGTCGCCCAGGCGATCCCGCGGTCCTCGTCGCCAGCTCCGATAAAGCGATCAAGGAGCTGGGCTGGAAACCCCGCTATACCCAGCTCGACGACATCATCCGTACCGCGTGGACGTGGCACCAGAAGCGTTATAAAAACTGAACGATCATGTTTGTATCCCGCCCGGTTGTGGCGTCATTTTATTGAGCGCTACAATCGTGCCGTCATGATGATTCTCGTCTCCATTGTGTTTCAGAGGTCGCACCGGGTCGTGTCCTGAGCAATTGGGCTCCGAGATGGAGCCGCCTGCGACTTTGCGACAGAATAGCGCTGGTGTCCCAGGGAGATTCGAATCATGCCTCCAAATTCAAGTCATCGGCCTCACCCGAATACTGCCGATGAATCCCCCTCGCTCACACAGAATCAGATCGACAGCTTCATCCTCGATGGCTTCGTTCGTATCGATGACGCCTTCTCGCCCGAAGCCGCCTCCGTCGCCCGCGATATTCTCTGGCGCGACTGCGGCTGCGATCCCAACGACCGCTCTACCTGGACAAAGCCCGTAATCCGCCTCTGGGACTACCCACAAGAGCCATTCCACCAAGCCGCAAATACGCCCATACTTCACAGCGCCTTTGACGCTCTCGTCGGCGAAGGTCGATGGGTTCCACGCGAAAGCCTCGGCTCGTTTCCCATTCGTTTCCCGCACCCCGATGATCCCGGCGACACCGGCTGGCACGTCGACGCAAGCTACCCGCCCAATCCGCCCACCGACGACTATCTTCACTGGCGGATCAACATTATCTCGAAGGACAGGGCGCTTCTGATGCTCTTCCTGTTCTCAGATGTCGGCGAAAACGACGCTCCCACACGCATCCGTGTCGGCTCTCACTCCGCCGTCGCGCGCCTGCTTGCACCTGCAGGGCAGGATGGAATGTCAATGATCGAAATCTCAACTGCAGCCGCAGCGGCAACTCAAGGAGCCGAAGAAGTACTCGCCACTGGAAACGCTGGCACCGTCTACCTCTGTCACCCTTTTCTCCTGCATGCCGCTCAACCGCATCGCGGTCAGACGCCCCGCTTCATGGCGCAGCCGCCGCTCTTCCCTCGAGGACCGTTCGAACTCACTCGACCTGACGCCAGCTATTCGCCAGTCGAGCAGGCGATTCGTCTGGCGCTCAACCTCAGCTAAGCCCGCAACCGCCAGCCGGCGAGTTGTGGTTGTTCAACGATCGATCACTGGCCAACGATCAGTCATCCGCTATCCGGGTTCAAACACCCGTCTCGATGCCTGGTAACCCTTCCCAGCGCCTCTTGCTCCTCCCACCCCCGCCCCGATAAAGTTGCAGCGACACCAGTTGCCGCCGGCGCTCAATCTTCAACGACGCCTGCCGCTCAAAACTCCCGCTCCAGCGACTTCCCTGAAGGAATCCATTCATGTCTTCTCCGCAAGTACCCGCTGATCCAAAATCGGTCTCATCCCTCTCCAGTCAGGATCTCGATTCTCTTCTCCGTGAAGCACGCGTATTTCCTCCTCCTCCCGAGTTCTCCGCAAAAGCCCATATCAAGAGCCTCGAGCAGTACGAACAGATGTACAAGCAGTCCATCGAAGACCCCGAAACTTTCTGGGCTGGCGTCGCAAAGGACTTGCACTGGTTCAAGCCTTGGGACAAAGTTCTCGACTGGAACCTCCCAGCCGCCAAATGGTTCGTCAACGGAAAGATGAACCTCAGCTACAACTGCCTCGACCACCAGGTTGCAAACGGCCGCGGCGACAAAACCGCCATCATTTGGGAAGGCGAACCCGGTGAAATTCGCCGCCTCACCTACGCTGAACTCCACGTCGAGGTTCAACGTTTTGCAAACGCCCTCAAAGCCCTCGGCATCAAGAAGGGCGATCGCGTCGCCGTCTACATGGGCATGACGCCCGAGCTCGCTATCGCCATCCTCGCCTGTGCCCGCATCGGCGCCGTCCACTCGGTCATCTTTGGCGGATTCGCGGCTAACGCCATCGCCGATCGCGTTAATGATTGCGGCTGCATCGCCATCATCACTCAGGACACCAGCTATCGCCGTGGCAACGAGGTCCCGCTCAAACGTACGGTCGACGAAGCCATGCACGCCTGCCCCACTGTCGAGCACGTAATCGTATATCGCCGAAGCGGCTCGCCCGTGAACATGGTTGAAAGCCGCGACTGGTGGTGGCACGACATCGTGGCCAATGCTCCCACGCACTGTCCAGCAGAGCAGCTCGACTCCGAAGACCCGCTCTACATCCTCTACACCTCGGGCACAACCGGCAAGCCAAAAGGACTCGTGCACACCACCGGCGGCTACGCCGTCCAGACCTATCTCACTTCAAAGTACGTATTCGATCTCCAAGACGACGATGTCTACTGGTGCACCGCCGACATTGGCTGGGTCACCGGCCATTCCTATGTTGTCTACGGGCCAATGCAGAACGGCGCCACAGTGCTGATGTACGAAGGCGCTCCGAACTTCCCTGACTTTTCTCGCTTCTGGAAGATTGTCGACGACCACAAGGTCACCATCTTCTACACAGCGCCGACCGCGATCAGGGCCTTCATCAAATGGGGCGATCAGCACGTCGACAAATACAAGCTCGATTCGCTCCGCCTCCTCGGTACAGTCGGGGAGCCCATCAACCCCGAAGCCTGGATGTGGTACCGCGAGAAGATAGGCCACAACCGTTGCCCCATCGTCGATACCTGGTGGCAAACCGAAACCGGCGCAATCATGATCTCGCCTATTCCAGGTGCAGTTCCTGCCAAGCCGGGCTCCGCCACGCGCCCTTTCTTCGGAATCCAGCCTGAAGTCGTCACGCGCCCCGATGCTGACGGCAACTTTCATGCTGTCCCTGCCGGCAGTGGCGGCCTGCTTATCGTTCGCAAGCCTTGGCCGTCCATGGCGCGCACGGTTTACGGAGACCCTGAACGCTTCAAGAAAACCTATTGGTCCGACGTCCCCGGCTGCTACTTCACCGGCGACGGCGCCCGTCAGGACGCGGATGGCTACTTCTGGTTGATGGGACGTGTTGACGATGTGATCAACGTCAGCGGGCACCGTCTCGGCACCATGGAAGTGGAGTCAGCCCTTGTTGCTCATAACAAAGTGGCCGAAGCAGCGGTAGTAGGCCGCCCCGACGAACTCAAAGGCCAGGCTATCTCCGCCTTTGTCACCTTAGAGTCCGGCAACGAGCCCTCTGACAAGCTGAAAGACGAACTACGCCAGTGGGTTGCGAAGGAAATTGGTGCGCTCGCGCGTCCCGACGACATTCGATTCACGGAAGCGCTCCCCAAAACCCGGAGCGGCAAGATCATGCGGCGTCTTCTGCGTGAACTGGCAACTCACGGAGAAATCAAGGGCGACGTCACCACCCTGGAAGACTTCACAGTGATTGCCAAGCTCCGCGAGGCCGAAGAGGGATAGAGTGTCTTTGGCCCGGTAGCACTTCAAGATCAAATTCAAATAATTGCCTTGAGCCGGCGTGCGGCAGGGAAGTGCACTTTTGCATTTCGGTGCCAGCCGCTGCAGTGTGCTCCGCATCGAACATCTGGTCTCTTTTTTTGTTTTATTGCCTTGGGCCCGGATGCAGGATCGGACTATCCTCACTTCATTGTCCTCCGCATACGCTCATCCCCTGAGGACCCATGGAACCAGCAAGCTGCTGCGTCTATAACGTGACTCGGAACGCTCTGCTGAGCGAGCGGGTAATCTCCGTGTCCGAACCTCAGACGCCCACTCAGTTACTGGCGCTCGTCATGAACGGCCCGGCCCGCGATCCGCATTTCTGCATCCGTCTCACGAAACCCTCGGTTGCCTCTGACGTGCCGCGTCTATTCGCCTTCGATGTCGCCTACCTTGATGCGGAGCAGAGAATCCTCCAGGTTGCAGATGTGGGCCCGGGAACGCCCTTTCCTGATCTTTCCGAGCAGGTAGCAACGATCCTGTTTCTCTCAGATCAGCTCCTGGCTAACTCGAATACAGAAGCCGGTGACTGCATCCGCATTTGCACCGAAGCTGAGATCGCTGCGATCTTGCGTGCGACAGCGCAGTTCCAGGCAATCGAATCACCCGGATGGCCGATCGAATCTCACGGTCCTACGAGCACCGTAGCACTCGATCCATTTGCCGGCTCCCTGGTATACATGCCTTCATCCGGGACGCCCCAGAACACGGAGATATTTCTCTCGAGCCGCGCAGCGCCACCTGTTACGGCTGAGATCGCACCGGAAGAGATGACGGCCGAGCCGATCCTGGAAGATCCACCAGAACCGCTTGACGAGCTGAGCGATACAGAAGAGCGAGTTCTTGTCGAGTCCTCTGACCTCACCATTGATGGGACTCAGCTGCCCGAAGAATTCGATCCAGTGCCACCTTCACAGCCGGAGTCACCAAGTGACGATCTGCCACCTCTCACCCGCATCTTCGAAGCGGCTGACCAGCAGGTATGTCCACCCGACTTACCGACCGATGAAACGCAACAAGTGCCCTCGCCGAAGCGTTCACAACTTCCATTCAGTTTTAAAGCAGTCATCCAGTTCGTAGACGACCAGCTTCGCCGCGAGAAACAGCAAGAGGCACCTTCTACATCGCCGGCGCCTCCGGTAGTGAACAACCTACCCGAAATCATCCAGCTTGCTGAGCCCTCCATCGTACCTGAAGTTCAGCAGCCAGTGATTGCAGAACAACTCCTCGCGTCTCCAGTTCCAGAGGAAACCACTGAGGCGTTGCCCGACCTCTCCAGCCATGACTTTTTGGAACTCTCGGAGATCGAAGCGACGGCAATCGAAGAGTCTGAGCCGCCGCCGATTGAAGCTCTTCCGCTGGAAGAAACCGTCTTGGAAGTGGACGAATCGCTGCAGTCGCTACCTGAATCCTCGGATCTGCAACCGTTCGTTCCGCTCGAAGTTCCGCAAGAGCCCGTGGATGTTGCGATGGCCGCGCCAGAACCTCCGCCTCTGCCAGCAGCAGAGCCTCGGCCGGCCCGAATACATGAGATATCGCCTGCAGTTGGGCGGGCCGATATCCCGGTGCCACCACAAATTCGCGTAGAACCGGTGCAAAAAATCCGCTTTGGGCCAAAGGAGAAGCTTCCCTTCGCTACCAGAGTTCAGCGCTGGCTCGCCGGAGAATCCATTTCCCTGAGCGGCAACCGCCGCCGCGGAGAGCGCCTGACGCTCCCCGGCCTCGTCGCGTTTTATTTCACTGGAGGGGCACCGAAGGCACACGAGATCATCAACATCAGCACCACAGGCCTTTACCTTCGCAGCAAGGAACTATGGTCTCCCAACACCCTCGTCCGCATGACCCTCGAGCGGCAGGATGCCGAATACGGCGAGAAGAAATCCATCAGCGTACTTGCTCGCGTTGTCCGCGTCGACGAAGGCGGCATCGGACACGAGTTTGTCACCACTGAGGTCCTGAAAAACCTGCGCGCTCGCGACTTCCTGCCGCAGCAGGGGACCAACCGCCGGGAACTCGAAAAGTTTCTCGCCGCCCCCAAATAGACTTCATCTGCGGCCCCTTCATACTTGTGCGGACCAGAACGTTGTCGCCGCTCCAACTTCTGACCATAGCTTTGCGGTAAGGTGTCTCATGCCGTGATTAATTTGACGCGCAGCAAAAAGGCGGAGCCCAATGGCTCCGCCTCAGATACTCGATCTTGAATCTTAGAAGTGATACACCAACCCGATCCCTGCGCGAGCGTTCCAGCGCAGGTGAGTCGAGAAGCCTGACTGATACGGCTGAATGGTAAAGGCCGAACCGATGTCATCACCAAACGCACGAATCGCCCAGCGCGGGCTGCGGTTGTAATCCACGCCGACTCCGAAGCCTCCCGCGAATGAAATATCCGGCTGAATGGAAACTCCCCCCGTATGCACGCCGCCGAACAACCCTTCTGCGTACCCGCTCCACTTCTCAAACAGGTTTCCGCGTACGACCGGGCCAACCAGCACCATGTCGACCACGGGCTTGCCGGGGTTGGTTGACGTTACATTCCATGCGTAGTAGCCGCCGTCGGCCTTGAGCCCGAAGTGGTCTCCGAAATACCGTGTCACCGATCCGCTGACACCCTGCAGACCGCTTCTCGACAGGTTCACCTGGTTCAAACTCGTATAACCATACCCGACATAGGCTTCGTACTTATAAACCGGCCCGGTGATGTCCTTCGGCGGCTTTTCCGGCGCGATCTGGCACACGGCAGTCATCGGAACAACGAAGGCCGATGCCCCCGCCAGAATCAAAAGCAGCAACTTGCTCTTCAATGCACAATCTCCTTCAAATCACACGCGCCAGGGCGCAGCGTAGGAACACTGATGGCCCGACGCCACCCGCGCGTCCCTTGCCAAAAGCAGCTCCCGACTTTCAGTTCGATACCTACCTAGACTAATTGCTCCACCCCGGTTCCACGAAGCCCGCTCACCGCTGTTGAACTACCACTGGACCGACCAGTTTCGGCAACTTGCCGGTGCCCGCTGAGACTGTGACGTTTGTTCCAGCCCGAAGATAGCGCTGCATCACCGCCGGGCTCATCCAATCCAGCTGCCATCCGTCCTCAATCGCTATCGCGGTATACTCCCCTGGCGCCACATCGCGAAAGGCAAAGCTACCGTCCGAGTCCGACTGGTCCCGCCGCGTTAGCCCCTTCCACTGCGAGGGATCCTTTGGGAGCAGCAGCATCATCGCTCCTGCTACTCCCTTTTCATCCTTCTTCGCGAAACCCTCAACGCGCGTTTCAGCGCTGCTAAGGGTCAAACGCAGAGCCGGGTCGCCTTCGCGCAGCGAAACCACATTTCCCGCCCGCTCTTTGGTTCCAACCGCGATCGCCACCACCGGCATTTGCTTCTCCCCCGCCGTAGCCCACACCTCGTACTCCCCCGGCGGCACAGGCATGAAGGTGAATCGCCCTCTCCGCACCTCTGCCGCAAACTGGCTTTGCCCCGCGCCTCCATCGAGGCGATTGAGGGTCAGCGTCATTTCCTCGGGCATTGCTCCACCAGAGATCATCCGCGCCACACCCTTGACCGCACCGGCAGCCATTCCTGACTCGGCATCAATCGGTTGATTCGCGCTCAGATCGACATCGACAACACGCTGCGGTTCGCCCATCGCCAGTTCATAGCGCCCCGGAGCTACTCCGCCCAGCTCTAATGTGCGGCCCTGCGAACCACCGAAGAAGTCTCCCGAGCTCTGCGTATCGATGACGCTGCCAAACGCCAGTCGCTGCAACTGAGGCACCACGACGCTTCCGTCCCCACGGTCCGGTGCCGGAATTGAAATGTGCAGCGATGGCACCGCATGCATGCTGATATTGATCTCCTGCCGCATCCCGCCAGTCACCTGGATCGGCGTCGCTGCCCGCTCGTCAGTGGTCGAGTCGAAAAACGTCACCGGGTAGACAACATCGAGCGCGCTGCTCTTCTTACCCGCAGCACCTCCGTGCAAAGCGAACCAGGGCTCAGCCGTGACTGCCAGCATGTACTCGCCGGCAGCCAGATCGCCAATTTCGAATTCACCCGTATCGTCTGTCTGCGCGCCTCCCTCTCTTTCAACCCGATCGGCGCGGTGCTTCGCTCGCTTGAACAGCATCACATTGGCGTTTGCCACCGGTTCGCCATCATCGCTTGTCACCGTGCCGTGTATCGCGGCATTCGGGACAAGTTTGTATTGCAAATGTGTTGTGTCTTGCCCTGGTCCGGTAACAATCGACGTAGCAAATTCATCGTGCTCATCGTAAGAAGCCGTTCGGAATCCTCTCTTCGAAGCCGTGAGCTGGAACTTCGCAGCCGCAAGATGTTCAAGCCTGAATCGCCCATCCGCATCCGTTGTAGTTGCAGCCACCACATGCCCCGTCTGATCCAGCGCCTGCACCACTCCCCTGCGGACTGGTTCGCCCGTCACCGCATTTGAGAGCACTCCACCAATTCCGAATAACCCGCTGGAACTTGTCACCGCGGGAACCTGTGTTTGAGCGAACGCGCTCACACAGACCACGAGGGCTGTCAAAAAAAACGGCTTCCGTGAATACCTGCCGGCGCGTGTCATCGCTGCGGCACCTCAACCGTGAGTTCTACATCCGCACTGGGGCCAAGTGAAACAGCCTGGCTCGGCAACGCCGCCATCGCCGCCAGATTTCGATACTCGAGCGCCACAGGCCGGTCGAACGTGAACACGTGGTAGTTTCCCGGCGTCAGCCCGGTGAGAATGACTCTCCCTCCCGTCGAAATCCGCAGGGTTTGTGGAACCACGCTCTGCGTTGAATCAAAGTCCGGAATGGCGTACACCGTGAACGCTCGCTCTTCGCCTGCCGTGTAGTCCACCGATCCCGGCAACGACAAAGTCAGCCTCGCGCAATCGTCGCGCAAGCTCAGCATCAATGGAGCAGTACTGCCTGCGGTTCCCAGCACCAGTGGCTCCCGCGCCAGGCTGGCTCCTCCTGCAGTAAACGACGATTCGCACATTGTCCGCGGTCCAATTGCAGTGCTCACCCAGTAGGAACCCGGAGTTACTTCCGTCGGCTGCAGCGTACCCCCCGCAGGACCCTCCGCATAGCTCGTGACCATCCCGTCCGACAGCCAACCACCCGTCTGAGTCAGCGTCACAAACACCGGCGGATCTGCAAAGGATCTACCTGCCGCCGCGGCGCCGGCTGCTTGCACACTGCCCGTTCTCGACACACTCACTTGAACCGGGCTGCTGCCAATCACCGTCATCGGCAGACGAAGATTGGTCACCGGTCGCGCGGCTACGTTGAAACTCACTTCGCCCGCCGAGCTGTTCGATCGCTGCCGGGTCATGCGCAACCCGCCTCCGTCTCGAACCGCAGCGATATGAAATGAGCGCGAAGTCATCGAAGCACTCAGCGAATAGCTCCCCTCCGGCAGCATGGCTTGCGCGCTGTGCGTCGATCCGTCGTATTGCGCGGAATAGGGAAGCAGGTTTCCTTGCGCATCCATTACCTGGACCGAAATGTTGTCCGCTTCTCCCGGCATCGTCACCGTTGCCACCACTGGCTGGAACGGCTCCAGAGTCAGCCCGATATTTGCTTGTGCTTGCTCGCCACCGCGTAGTTGGATCTTGGCCGCGCTACCCAGGTCCCGCGCATCGGGATAGAACACACTCGGATACCCGGCCCGCGCGACCGCTCCCCTTACTCCTATCTGAACGAAATTCGGCGCATCGGACTCCATCGACGGCATCGTATACACCGCATACAAGCCGTCTGTTAAGCCGCCGAATCGGTACATGCCGGCGCTATTCGTTCGTGCCGGTCCCACGAGCTGCCACACCGCGCGCCCGTCACGAACGGTGCGCCTCAACAGCATTACCTGAATTCCTTCGGCTGTGTCTCCCGTTGAGAGCTGAATCTGCCCGCGTATCGAGTTCGCCCGTTCCATTGTGAAAATCACATCGCCCATCCCTGCAGCGACGATCACGTTGTGCCCAAAACCATGCGCGTTCCACGCAATGCTGTCCTCGCCAGCCTCTGCCTCGTCCAGATAACCCGGCTTGGTGATCGTGAACTCCTGCGGCCCTGCAGGAACATCCGCGATTTCGAATCGCCCCTCACCGTCCGTAAGGACACCTGTCGATGCATCTCCGCCTATCCGCACCAGCGCGTGCGCCAAAGGCTCCCCCGACGCACCTACCCGCACAATGCCATGCACCGTTGTGGTTTGAGACGAGACTTGCCCCGGTGCCTGCTGACCCTCCGCACTCGCGATGCTCAGCATCAAAGCGCTCGCAACCACGCAGGCGTGCGCAACTGCGGGCAGAACTATACATCCGCGCTCGCTAACTCTGAAGTATGTCCGAAAGTCCACCCCCCATTCTGACGGCTCGCGGCGGCGAAGGGAATCGACTCACGAATTCGGTAGCTTGCAGCAATCCCCCGGGGCGGCAGGCTCATTCGCGCCCGCGTCCAGAACAACCTTCCAGCTTCCGTCTGGCTGCTTCCGCCAGATCGTCATATAACGCCCCGACGTCAGTACTGGATTCCCATTCGAATCCTTGCTCCGTCCCTCGAAGTGTCCCCATGCGTATCCCATATCCCCCGACGGTCCCATCTGTGCATCTGTAGGAGTCCACGTCAGCTGATAGGCCTGAGCCGTCCAGTTCGCCGACTTCTCAATCGCAACTCTCCCAATGACCGGCGGCTGCCCGTTCCCGAGCGCCACACCATCCTCCGCAAACCACGAGGCAAACCCCGCTCCGCCGCGCTCTTTGGTGTCCTTCGCGAATCGCGATTCCAGATCGAACAAAAGCACCTTCCCCGGTTTCGCCATCGGATCCATTAGCGGATTTGGCGCGCTTTGATCCTGTCCACCTCCCGGCAACCCGATCTGACTCCATCCCAATTGTGGACAGCCGATCCAGAGCAGACTCGCAACCACCATCGACAGCGCCAGCCCCTGTCTTACCGTCAAACCCTTTCGAACTTCGTTCATTTCAGCACCTGTCTCTCTACCAAAAATCGTACATAAAGAGCCCGCAAATCATCCCCGGGCTCAACCTGCTTTGCCTAATCAAAGCAATACCTTAGCACTACCTCAGCGTCTAAACTCCGCGCGCGTAAATCGCGCGATTGGTATACTCATGTCTGGCCAACCGGAGGGCAGTGGGGCAGGCTCGCTCTCGCTTCCAGTTGCTTCCAACTCCGGCGTTTCCGGTCGAAAGGATTCTATGGGTTTACTGCTTGAGACGATCCATTCGCCGGCCGATCTCAAGCGATTGAACCCCGACGAGATGGCCGTTCTCGCGGGTGAGATCCGTGCCTTTCTCATCCAGACCCTTTCGAAGACCGGCGGCCACTTGGGCCCCAATCTGGGTGTCGTCGAGCTTACTCTCGCTCTTCACACTGTTTTTGACACGCCCGCTGACCGTTTCGTTTTCGATGTCAGTCATCAGGCGTATATCCACAAAATCCTTACCGGCCGCCTCGACCGATTCGACACCATTCGCCAGCCTGGCGGGCTCAACGGCTTCATGCTCCGCACTGAGAGCGAGCACGACTCCTATGGTGCGGGCCACGCCGGTACCGCCCTCTCCGCAGCACTTGGAATGGCTGTCGCCCGCGACCTCGCCGGAGGCAAAGAGAACGTCATTGCCGTCGCCGGAGACGCCGCTTTCACCAACGGCATCTCTTTCGAAGCTCTCAACAACATTGCCGAGCAGACAAAGCGCCTCATCATCGTTCTGAATGACAACGAGTGGTCCATCGACCGCAACGTAGGCGCCATCGCACGCTACTTCACCCGCATCGTCACCAACGAGCGATACAACCGTCTGCACGACTCCGCGAAACGCATCGTGGAAAAAATCGGCGGCAAGACAGCCGTCGAAGTCGTTCGCCGCGCTGAAGAAGCCGCGAAGAGCATGCTCTGGCCGTCCATCATGTTCGAAGAATTCGGCCTGACCTACTACGGCCCCATCGATGGACATAACCTGCCGCTACTCATCGAGACATTCAAGTTCCTCAAGACTGAGAATCGTCCCGTACTCCTCCATGTCCTCACGCAAAAGGGCAGAGGTTTCCAGCCCGCTCTGGACGGCCAGAAAAAGTTTCACGGTCTTGGACCCTACGATCCCGAAACCGGCCTGACCAAGCCAGCCGGAATCCCAACCTACGCGGAAGCCTTCGCAACTTCGCTCGCCAAACTTGCCGACAAGGACGAGCGCGTGGTCGCCATCACCGCCGCCATGCCCAACGGCACCGGTCTCGATCTCTTCCGGCCGCATCATCCCAAACGCTACTTCGATGTTGGAATCGCGGAAGAACACGCCGTCATTTTCGCAGCTGGAATGGCCACTCGCGGCTTCCGCCCCTACTGCGCCATCTACTCCACGTTTCTCCAGCGTGCGTTTGATCCCATCGTCCACGATGTCGCACTCCAGAAACTTCCCGTCGTCTTCTGCATGGATCGCGCAGGCCTATCCGGCGATGACGGCCCCACCCATCACGGCCTGTTCGACATCAGCTATCTCCGCGGCGTACCCGACATGGTTCTCATGGCGCCGAAAGACGAAGATGAACTTTCCGACATGATGGCCACCGCGCTCACCATCAACGGCCCCAGCGCCATCCGATATCCGCGTGGAGCAGTCGCCGACGTGCAGTGCAAGCCCGAGCCGCAGATCCTCCCGATCGGTAAAGCCGAGGTCCTCTCCGACGGCGCCGACGTCGCCATCCTCGGCCTCGGCCCCATGATCTCCTACGCGCGCGAACTCGCCGAACGGCTCCAGCGTGACGGGCTTTCCTCTGCCGTCATCAATCCGCGCTTCATCAAGCCCATCGATCGCGACCTGCTCGCACAATACTCCCGTCGCGTCGCTGCCTTTGTCACCTTTGAAGATCACGTCAAGATGGGCGGCTTCGGGGCCGCAGTTCTCGAAGCTCTTCAGGAGATCGGCAGCTCTATTCCTGTTGTTCGCATTGGATGGCCCGATCAGTTCATAGAACACGGCAAGATCGAGTCCCTGCGCGCCAAATATGGCCTCACTGTCGACGAAGCATACGGTCAGTTGCAGCCCTTCCTGCGCTCCCGCAAGCGCCCGACACTCGTAGCGAGTTGATCGGACGCGATGTGGTCTAATCCTCAAGACAGCGCTTTTCGTATGCGAAAACCCCGTAACTTGCTGGCACTGCTCTTTCTGCTCACCGCCGGCATCTCTCTGGCGCAAATTCCGCCAACTCCGCCAGCGTCAAAGCCGCCCCTCGTCCTGCTTGGCGGCACAATCGTCGACGTCACCGACTGGGGCCGATCCGCGCTCGACCAGCAAAATTCCATCGTCGTCATTGAGAACGGCAAGATCACGCAGGCGGGCTCGCGCTTCCTCATCGAAACGCCACCGGACGCACAGATCATCGACTGCACTGGAAAATTCCTCATCCCCGGCCTCATTGATGGCTTCACGGGCATGAACAGCCAGGCGCAAGCGAGCGCCGATCTCTACATGGGTGTCACCACCATTGTCGCGAGCAGCGACAATCATCGCGGACACATCGACTTTTCCGCGAACCCAAAGCCTCATCTCTATCTGCTCGACTCCGTCGGCACCACCGACAACTGGAGCCTGCTCAACGGCCACGATGATTGGTCCGCGAAGCTTCGCGAAGGAACTCATCCCGTCGAGCTCAACACCGATGACACCGCGCGCCAGATCGCCGCTACCGCCAAACTCGGTACGCGAGTCCTTTGGCTTGGCTGGGATATTACTGCCGCCAACGCTCAGTGGATTATCTCCCGCGCCCACCAGATGGGCCTCGCTACTTATGGCGAATTCATCTCGACGCCCTACACCGTCGGCATCGACGCCGGAGTCGACGTTCTTCTTCACATGGGCCGCTACGAAATCGGCGTCATCCCCGACGAACTTCAGCGTCCGCTTGTGAGCGATCCCTATGGCGCGGCTGCATCAACTGCATACGATTACGCCGAACACCTGCCGCCAACCGATCCTCACTATCGCAACTACGGGCACTTCATTTCCGTGCATCATGCTGCGCTGATGCCAGCCTTCAGCCAGTTCTATCTCAACCTTCCCGGCCATCGAAATCTATGGAAGGAACCCGTCGCTTCCATACTCAATTCCGCCAACATGTACATGCCTTCCGACCCCGCCACCGGCGAGCTTAACTACCCGCTGTCTCCGTGGACGAAGCACCTGCCGGCAGTAGCCACGCGCTACATGCAGGAAGGACAACGCAAAAAGGCCGACCAGGAGGCCCTGCGCCTCTGGCGAATCAATCAAACTATTGCCAGCACCTACCCTCACTACCTTGCTGCATCCGGTGCAGCCGCAATGGGCACCATGCCCGGAATCTCCCTGCATACCGAACTCGAAATGCTGGTGCGCATCGGACTCTCACCGCGCGAAGCCCTTGCTGCGGCCACGAACAACTATTCAATTCAATTTGGGTGGAACGAACTCGGCCAGATCGCTGCGGGTCGCCGTGCCGATATCCTTGTACTTGACGCCGATCCGACTACCAACATCTGGAATGCCCGTCGCATTTCCACGATGCTCCTCGAAGGCAACGTTGTCGATCGCGATTCGTTGCTCAAAACCCACCGCTAGAAACTGGTTCAGGAAGCCTGTTGTACCTTCGCCTCCAGAATTGCCGGCAGCCGCTCCTGCCTGTTCCTGAACATCTGCTCCATCTGCCGATGAACCACCCTGTCTCCTAAGTGGCCAACGGTCCCCAGTGGAAGGCTGAACTCCACTTCATCGGTGAGCTGTGTGCCCATTCGCCCCTGCTGAATTTCGGGGCGCATTCCATGACGGTGCCGGAAAAACTCAAACGGCCCCCGTACCTGCTCATCGCAGAAGTGGCTGTGCCAGACGAATTCGGTAATGCGTGCCACCCAGCTCACACGCATAGGCAGATACCTCACTGGACGGAAGCTGATCTTCATCTGGGTTCCTGCCCCTGCAGCTATCTCCCTTTGCGCATCCTGCGATCCGCCGATCAGGGGATCCTGCGGCGCGGGCACAAGATCCATCTCGTCGATCCGCATCTTCATTTCTTCGGGCATCAACAAGGGAAGGTTATTCGGATTCGCAAAGAATGCGAATGTCAGGTCGACGGGGAAGGGAATCCACTGTGCCGTTACAAAGCTTTGCCGCATCTTGCTCGATTCTGCCGGTTCGCTGAGCTATCTAATTGCCTGGGTTGAGAATAGAGGCTGACAAACTTTGGATTCGACGGTTCACACTCTCTTCTTCAATGGCATCGAAACTTCGCGGTAGGCTTGTCGATACCACATAACTGACCCCTGAGATCCCAGAACAGGACGCACTGGTGGCTTGCTTGGGAACCCTCACAGCGATCAGTTAACCTAGACAGGCGGTGTCGGCGTGCAGCAGGCGCTCATAGGGGATTCCATCACTACGGTGTCCGAAAGAATGACGGAACGGGCTCGGCATACGCGCGGATTGCTGCTGATTGCCATCTATAAAGGCCTTCTGGCCCTCTTCTTTGTTGCTCTGGGGATAGCCGCTCTCCATCTCCTCAATAAAGACATCGACAACGTCATTAGCCAACTGGGCTACTACCTCCGGCTCAACCCCGAATCCAAGTTCGTCAATTTCCTCTACGACCGCTCTTCCATGGTCAGCGACCCTTTGCTCAAGCGGATCGGTCTTCTCGCCTTTGTCTATGCCGCCGTCAGCCTTGCAGAAGGGATCGGCCTGTACCTGGAAAAAGCCTGGGCAGAATACCTCACCCTGGGAATAACCGCTTCCTTCCTGCCCTGGGAAGTCTTCGAGGTTTTTCATCGCGCAACTTGGGTTCGCGTAGCTCTCCTCGTGGTCAACACGCTGATCTTCGGTTACCTTCTCAAGATCGTTGTGGCCCGCCGCCGGCCCGATCTGCAGACCGAATCTGACTAGATTCGCCTTTTCTTCCCCTACACCCTCCCGGTTCTTCTGAAAAGTGGCATTCCGTCCACCGGAATCAAAGCCGTAAACACTACATCTTGTGCTTTGATCCCTCTCCCGATCTATTAGGAGCTTCTCGGGACGGGAATTCTCGCCCATTTTGGCGCTAAATCACGAAAGTAACAGGATTTCGACAGAGATTGTCGTTGGAGTGGAAAACTGCTTGGGCTAATATCGTGTCTGAAGTGGAGTGAAGTGGAGCAAACGGGAGCATCAGACCGGTTTCCACATCAAGAATACCTCCGATTCACCCCTTCAAGGTCGATTCCGAGAACTGCATCCGTTCGCGGAACCAGCCTTAACAACCGATAAGAGGCAAGCTGAAAACAATGTTCCGTGGCAATCATCCAGCGAAGGTCGATGAGAAGTGCAGGCTGAAAATGCCTTCCGCCTTCAAGCAGCTGGTCGATGCCAACAGCGTCACTCAGTTCTATGTCACCTCCACCGATGGCAAGTCGGCCGAAATCTGGCCCCTGCCGGAGTGGGAGAAAAGGGAAGAGCAACTCGCCGAGTCCAGCACCATGGACGACGCAGTTCGCAAATATCTCAACGTGACCAGCTACTACGGGCAGCAGGTGGAGATGGACAACCAGGCTCGGTTACTCCTCCCCCAGATCCTCCGCAATGCTGCCCAGCTCGACGGTGAAGTAACTGTGTTCGGCATGAGGACCTACCTGGAAGTTCATAACCGGGAGATCTTCGAACAGAACCTGGCGGCCAATCAGTTGACGGAAGACGACCGCAAAGCAATGGCGGAGATTCTCCGCAAGAAGTCCTCGTAGTTTTTCCCCTGAGGGGGAGCACATGTCGAAGCCAAGCGAACGCCATGTGCCGGTTCTTTTACAAGATGCGATTGAGCTTCTCAATGTACGCGCTGGAAGCGTCATTGCAGACTGCACACTCGGCCTCGCGGGCCACGCAGCGGAAATCATCCGCCGCCTTGGTCCCAACGGACGCCTGATCGGTTTCGATCGCGATCCTGAGGCAATGGAACTCGCCAAAGCCCGCCTCGACCAGGTCGCAGCGGAACTTGGCGATCAGGCGCCGGCCATCAAGCTGGTCGGCGATGCATTCAGTTCCATCAGCCGTCATGTCGAACCAGCTTCGCTCGACGGCATACTCGCCGACTTTGGCGTCAGCAGCCTGCAACTCGACGAAGCGCGCAGAGGATTCAGTTTTATGGCGGATGGGTCCCTGGATATGCGTCAGGACACGCGATCCGGTCCCACCGCCGAACAAGTGGTGAATGAGGCGAGCGAGCACGAGCTGGCCGACCTTATTTACGAATACGGAGACGAAAGGAGGTCGCGGAGAATCGCCAGAGCCATTGTGCGCGGGCGGCCAGTTACAACTA
>Ga0207695_10002009_pt1 | contig 31390 bp, 23 predicted proteins | sample KBSC54metaG_FD_184354 | JGI IMG/M metagenome (GOLD analysis project Ga0207695, IMG submission 184354) | Corn rhizosphere microbial communities from Kellogg Biological Station, Michigan, USA - KBS C5-4 metaG (SPAdes) (version 2) | ecosystem: Host-associated > Plants > Roots > Rhizosphere > Soil... | reverse complement strand
GCGGTCCACCGATGGACCGCAGTCGATCCTGCCCTACTCGTACGCCGGCACGATGGGTCTCGTCCAAGGCGCCTCCATGGATCGCCGGTTCTTCCATCTGCTGGGCGCGTCGAAACTGGATCGCACGATCTGCTCCATGGCGGGAACGGTCGGCATGCGCATGACCGTCGGCGCAAACATCGGCGCGGATGCCGAAGGGATTCCCGAAAGTGACCTGGTGCTGCTCTGGGGCACGAACACACTCACCTCGAATCCGCATCTGTGGCCGTTCGTGCTCGAGGCGCGGCAGCACGGTACACCGATCATCGCCATCGATCCGTTGCGCACCCGAACGGCCCAGCAGTGCGACGAATGGATTCCCATTCGACCGGGCACCGATGCGGCGCTCGCGCTCGGCATGATGCACGTGCTGTTCGCCGAGGAGCGCGTCGATCGCGACTACATGGAGCGATACACCCTCGGCGAAGCCCAACTCCGCGCGCGCGCCGCCGAGTACCCGCCGGATCGCGTCGCGCGCATCACGCGCATCCCGCAGTCGTCGATCGTCGATCTCGCCCAACGGTACGGACGCGCGCGCGCAGCGTTCATCCGCGTCAACTACGGGTTGCAGCGCCACGGCGGCGGCGGCATGGCCGTGCGCACCATCGCGTGCCTACCGGCAATCACCGGGCACTGGCGCCGGCCCGGCGGCGGCGTGCAGCTCTCGACCAGCGCCAACTTCACGTTCGACCGCGCGGCCGTCGAGCGCCCGGATCTCTCGCCGCCGGTGCGCACCATCAACATGATCCGGTTAGGCGAAGCGCTGACGCGCCCCGATGCCGGCGTGGGCGGGCCGCCCGTGCGCGCCCTCGTCGTGTACAACTCGAATCCGGCCGCGGTGGCGCCCGATCGCAGCGCCGTGCTCGAAGGTCTCGCGCGACGCGATCTCTTTACGGTCGTGCTCGAGCACTTCCAGACCGATACGGCGGATTGGGCCGACATCGTGCTGCCGGCCACCACGCAGCTCGAGCACTGGGACCTGCACCTCGCGTACGGCCATCACTACGTCGCGCTGAATCGGCCGTCCATCGCGCCGGTCGGAGAGGCAAAGCCTAACAGCGAGATCTTCCGCCGCATCGCCGCGCGCATGGGACTCGACCATCCCGTCCTTCGCGACGACGACCAGACGCTCATCCGCCAGGCGCTCGACGGCGGCGGGCGCAACCTCGAGGGCGTGACCTTCGATGCGTTAGTCGAGCGCGGATGGATGCGCCTCTCGGTGCCGCGCCCGTATCTGCCGTTCGCGCAGGGCGGCTTCCCCACGCCGAGCGGCCGCTGCGAGTTCTACTCCGAGCGCCTCGCCGAGATGGGCCTCGACCCGCTGCCGACCTACACCCCGCCGTACGAATCCGTCGAGCGTGCGCCGGAGCTCGCCGGGCGCTACCCGCTCACGCTCATCTCGTCGCCCGCGCACCAGTTCCTCAACAGCACGTTCGTGAACATCGACGTGTTGCGCCGCGCCGCGCGCGAGCCCGAGTTAGTCATCCACCCCGCCGACGCCGCGCCGCGCGCCATCGTGCCCGGCTCGCGCGTCCTCGTGCACAACGATCGCGGCGAATTTCTCGCCGTCGCGCGCGTCGAAGACAGCGTGCGCGAAGGCGCCGTCTGGGCGCCGTCGATCTGGTGGGGCAAGTTCGCCGCCGACGGACGCAACGCGAACCACACGACGTCGCAGCGCGAGACCGACCTCGGCCACGGTCCTGTGTTTTACGATAACCTCGTCGAGGTGACCCCGGCGGATTGACACGTTCGCGACGCCCCACCCCTGGCGGCAGGGGCTGTTCGGCGTGTACGCTGCACGATGGCAGCGCCGCCTTCCACGGCGCCGCTCTCGTCGCTCGTTCCCGAAGGCATGGAGAAGGTCGTGTCGTCTCATCCCGAAACGCTGGGCGCGCTCAAGCGCTCCACTTATGCATCGTCCCACCCCGTCACGCGCTCCGTCAAGGAAGAAGTGCGCGACAACTTGCTCCACCGCCTGACATCGCACGCACCCATCTTCCATGGCGTCCTCGGCTACGACGAAACCGTCGTGCCGCAAATCGTCAACGCGCTGCTCTCACGACACAACTTCATCCTGCTCGGCCTGCGCGGTCAGGCGAAGTCCCGCATCCTGCGCTCGCTCGCCACGCTGCTCGATGACGAAATGCCGATCGTCGCCGGCAGCGAGGTGAATGACAATCCGTTCGCGCCCATCTCCAAGTACGCGCGCGCGCTCATCGCCGAGCATGGCGATGACACGCCGATCGCGTGGGTCGGACGCGACGAACGCTTCGTCGAGAAGCTCGCGACGCCGGATGTGACCATCGCCGACATCATCGGCGACGTCGATCCCATCAAGGCGGCGCGCGGCGGCCACGTGCTGTCCGACGAGCTCACGATCCACTACGGCATGCTCCCCCGCGCCAACCGCGGAATTTTCGCGCTCAACGAGTTGCCCGATCTCGCAGGGAAAATTCAGGTCGGTCTGTTCAACATCATGCAGGAAGGCGACGTCCAGATCAAAGGATATCCGGTCCGCCTCCAGCTCGATGTGCTGTTGTGCTTCACCGCCAACCCCGAGGACTACACGGCGCGGGGCAAGATCATCACGCCGCTCAAGGACCGCATCGGCAGCGAGATCCTCACGCACTATCCCGAGGACGTCGAGCTGGGCATGGCGATCACGAAGCAGGAAGCATGGACCAAGCGCGGTGGCCTCGCGGTGCGCGTCCCCGACTTCGTGGCCGAGGTGATCGAGCGCGTCGCGTTCGAGGCGCGCAGCGACAAGCGCATCGACAAGCGCTCGGGCGTCTCGCAGCGCATGCCGATCACCGTGCTCGAGAACGCGGTGTCTAACGCAGAACGGCGCGCCATCGAGATGGGCGAGTGCGAGGTGGTGCCGCGCATCACCGATATCTACGCCGCGCTCCCGGCCATCACCGGCAAGATGGAGCTCGAATACGAGGGCGAATTGGTCGGCGGACACGCGATCGCCGACGAGCTCATTCGCCGCGCCGCCGACGCGGCCTTCCAGTCGCGCGCCGGCGGCGTGAACACCGACGACATCGTGATGTGGTTCGACCGCGGCAACGCGCTTCAGTTAGGCGAAGACCTCGGCGCCTCGGCCATGGTGCGCGCCTTCGAGCGCGTGCCCAGCATCGTCGAGCTCGTCCGCGACACCGGCTTGGCCACGCAGGGCGACGACGCCATCACCGCCGCCGCCTGCGAGCTGACGCTGGAAGCGCTCGTCGCACGCAAGAAATTGTCGCGCTCCGCCTCGGGGCACTACACGCGCGCCCAACCGCCGGAGCGCCGCCGCCCGAATCAGGATCTCTTCGGCGGCGGAATGATGACGTGATCGAGCGCCCGTCGCCGTCGCCGGCCTCCGCGCGCCACGCGCGCGCGAGCCGTCGCGAAGCGAGCGACGGCATCACCGTACGCCCCGCGCACATGGCGGATTTGCCGCTCATCGTCGAGCTCAGGCTCGCGCTGCTGCGCGAGCACGGCGACAATCCCATCTACGAGCGCCTCCGCCCCGACGCGCCCGACCGTGCCCGCCGGCTCTTCGCTGCCCAACTCCGCTCGCCCGATGAAGTGATCTTCCTCGGCGAAGTGGATGGCGAGGTGAGCGGCATCCTGCGCTGCATTCAAACCGGCGGCCTGCCGCTCCTGTTTCCGGCGACGCACGGCTACATCTCGTCGGTGTACGTCGTCCCCCGCGCGCGCCGGCGCGGCGTGCTGCGCGCGCTGCTCGCGGCCGCCATCCAGTGGTGTGAGTCGCGCGGCCTGACCGAGCTCCGCCTGCACAACGCGTCAGACAACGCCGTCGCCAACGCGGCCTGGGACGCCCTCGGCTTCCGCATCGTCGAGCACCTGCGCGTCAGGCGCCTCGCCTAACCTCGGACCACCCGCTCCAGCCATGGCCATCATCACGGTGTCGCGTTTGTACGGCTCCGGCGGCTCGGAGGTGGCCGAGCGCATCGCGCACGAGCTCGGCTGGCAGCTGCTCGACAACGCGTTCGTCGACGAAGTCGCCGCTCGGCTAGGCACGCCGCCGGCCGAAGTCGAAGCGCGCGAGGAGCGCGTGCCGTCCCTCGCCCAACGCCTCGCCGCCACCCTCGCGCTGGGCGCGCCCGAAATCCTCCCGGGCCCCGCCGACGCCGCGCTGCCCCCCAGCGAAGAGCGCCTCATCGAAGTCACCGAACGCATCATCATCGAAGCCGCGAGCCGCGGCCACTCCGTCCTCGTCGGTCGCGGCGCCCAGTCCGTGCTCGCCGCGCGCCAGGACGTGCTCCACGTCTTCTGCTACGCGCCGCGACCGGCGCTCGTCGCCCGCGCGGCACGCCGCCTCGCCATCAGCGACAGAGACGCCGAAAAAATCGTCGACGAAACCAACCGCCAGCGCGAGCAATACGTGCGCACCTACTGGAAGCGCTCGTGGCGCGCCCACGAAAACTACCACATCTGCCTCAACACAGATTGGCTCGGCATCGACGGCGCCGCCGACATCGTCGTCCGCCTGGCGCGCGAGAAGTTCGCCGCCTCCGCCTAACGGCACGTCAGAGGCGCTTCACTTCCGGCCGCACCCACAACACCCAGGCCGCAAACAGCAGCAGCGCCACCGCGCCGCCCCCCACCGCCACCGGCGTTCCAGCCACCTCGGCCACCGATCCCGCCAGCAGCGAACCGATCGGTCCCATGCCGACGAACACGAACGCGTATGCCGCCATCACCCGGCCGCGCAAATGATCGGGCGACAACGTCTGCAAGAGACCGTTGCACAGCGCGTTGTTCTGGATCATCGCGAATCCCACCAGAGCGAGCAGCGGCACCGACAGCCACAACGTCCGCGTGAACGAGAACAGAAACAGAAACACGCAGAACGAGATCGACGCATACGCGAGCCAGTGCCCGCGCCGCGCGCGATGCCCCATCATCGCCAGCGACAGCGCGCCCAACACCGCGCCGATGCCCACCGCCGCCAACAGCGTCCCGTAGGTCCGCGCGCTCCCGTGCAGCACGTCCTGCGCAAACACCGGCATCAAGACGAGAAACGGAATCCCGAACACCGAGTAGACGGCCACCAGCATCATGAGCATCGCCACCGGTTTCGTGCGCGCCATGAACCGCAGCCCCTCGATCAATCCCGCCATCGACGAGCCCGCCTGTCCGCTCGACACGTCCGCTGCCCGGGCCGCCGCCGCCGTTAGGCGAATCATCGACAGGCCCACCAGCACGAGCAGAAAGCTCACCGAGTTGATCGCGAAGCACCACGCCAGGCCTAACCGGTCGATCACCACCGCCGCTACCGCCGGCCCGATCACCCGCGCCACGTTGAACCCGCTCGAGTTCAGCGCGATCGCATCGACGACGTCCTCACGCCCCACGAGCTCGATCATCAACGACTGGCGCGCCGGAATGTCGAACGCGCTGATGGCGCCCGCGACCAGCGACAACAACGCGAGCCACGCCACCGTGATGTGCCCCGACCAGTCGAACCACCACAAGATGCCCGCCTGCACCATCAACAATGCCTGCGTGATCTTCACCATCCGCAGCTTCGCGTGCCGGTCCACCACCACGCCGGCGTACAACGTGAGCAACAGCACCGGCAGCGACCCCGCCGCCGACACCACCCCCACCATGAACGCGCTGTTCGTCAGCTGCAGCGCCAACCAGCCGCGCGCCACCGACTCCATCCATGTGCCGATGACGGAGCCCGTCTGTCCCAACCAGAAGAGCCGGAAATTCCGATGCACCATCAGCACCCGAATCGGATTCCGATACCGGGGCACCGGCGCGACACTGGACGGCGTTACCGACCGCCCGCGTTGTTCCATTGAAGGGGGAGAAAGCGCCACTGAAACGCGAACGACGAAGGAAGTGTTAGATATAGACGGAGGCGCATCACGCGGCGTCGCCGCGCACCCTCTCGCCGCGCGTGATGCTTGATCTTTAGTCCAACGGATGGCAAGGTGGCTGCATGCGGTCGCACACGTATTCGAAGTTCAGCCCCGAGATGGCAGATGCCATCGACCTGCAATCGCTCCTCGACAAGCTCGCTGATTTCCTGCTTCAATCGGGATTCGCCGGCGGCAAGATGCAGCATCCATACTGGGGCGAGTTCGGCGGCGACGCCGACCGCTCCATGGAAGCGCTGCGTGAGGCGATTCTCAATGCGTTGATGGACAGCGGACAGTTTACACCGGAGATGCTCGACGCGCTGCGAGGCGACGCCGACGACGACGGCGAAAGCACGGCCAAGCTCGCCAAACTGCTCGACGACATCATCCAGCGGCTGGTGCAGGAAGGCTATCTGAATCTCGAGGCGCCGCCGCAGATGCCCGCCGGACACCAGGAAGTCACCGGCCCTGGCGGACTCGCGCGCGCCGCAGCCCGCGACGTCCAGTTCCAGCTCACCGAAAAGGGCATCGACTTCCTCGGCTTCAAGACGCTGCGCAGCCTTCTCGGTTCGTTGGGCAAGTCGAGCTTCGGCAGCCACGACACGCCCTATCTCGCCACCGGCATCGAGGCCGATGCCTCGAGCCGCACCTACGAGTTCGGCGACACGATGAACCTCGATGTCAACGCCACGCTGCAGAATGCACTCATTCGCAACGGCAACCTCGACGTTCCCATCGACCTCGATTACTCGGACCTCATGGTTCGCCAAGCCGAATACCGCTCATCGTGTGCTACTGTACTCATGCTCGATACGTCGCACTCGATGATCCTCTACGGCGAAGACCGATTCACGCCCGCCAAGAAAGTCGCGCTCGCGCTCACGCACCTCATCCGCACGCAGTTCCCCGGCGACACCCTCCGCGTGGTCCTGTTCCACGATTCCGCCGAGGAAATTCCGCTCGCCCGACTCGCGCACGCGCAGGTCGGCCCGTATCACACCAACACCGCCGAGGGCCTCAAGCTCGCACGCCGCATTCTCGTCTCGCAAAAGAAAGACATGCGCCAGATCGTCATGATCACCGACGGCAAGCCGAGCGCACTCACGATGCCTAACGGCACCATCTACAAGAACTCGATGGGACTCGACGCCCTCGTCGCGGCCCAGACCCTGCGCGAAGTCGCCGACTGCCGTCGCTGCGGCATCATGATCAACACGTTCATGCTGGCCCGCGACCGCGCCCTCGTCGAGTTCGTGAAGCGTGTTGCCGCCATCAGCCGCGGCAAGGCGTACTTCACCAACACGATGACCCTGGGTCAGTTCATCTTGATGGACTTCCTCCGGAGAAAGACCCGCAAAGTGTCCTGACTACCGTCGTACGCCCAACGCGTTACATCGCGGGCATCGCCGCGTCCTCTCGCCAGACTCCATTTGGCAGACGCCACGTGCCCGCCCAGCCTCGAGAAAAAACTCCGCGACCCAGCCGCCGGAACCAGATCCGCAACTTTCGCCGCCCCGGTCGCAATCGACGCCCGCACATCTCCGGACCCTGGCCGATCGTGGCCGCCGTCGGCGCGTCGCTCATTCTCGCGCTGGTGGCCTTTCGCCTGCTCCACCCCGCACAACCACCAGCGCCCACCGTCCCGTTTTCCGAGCTCGCCCAAGCGCTCGCAGGCCATCAGGTAAAGGAGCTGCGCCTCGACGATGGCGGCGCGCGCTTGATCGCCACCTTGAATGCGCCCAAGACGATCGCCGGTCACAACCAAACGGTCATCCAGGCGAACGTCCCCGCGCGCGCCGTAACGCTCTCCGACCTGCAGCAATGGAGTACCAGTGGCGTCCGTGTCACTGTGGACGCCCTCGGCTCCTCGGCCGGTGTTCAGCTGCTGATTCAGATTCTGAGCCTCACGGTCATCGTCGGCGTCTTGCTGTACGTCGTCGTCCGCCAGCGCGGCATCACGGCCTCGGCGCGGTTCGTCGCCACGCCGCCGTCACGGCATCTCACGCTGGCTGATGTCGGCGGAGCGCGTGAAGCGCGCGCCGACCTCTCCGACGTCGTCGCGTACCTGGCGAGTCCCGATCGATATCACGCCCTCGGAGCACGCTGCCCGCGCGGCGTGCTTCTCGTGGGCCCGCCGGGCACCGGCAAGACGCTGCTCGCCCGTGCGGTAGCCGGCGAGGCCGGATGCCCGGTCATCGTCGCCGCCGGTTCCGACTTCAACGAGGTCTACGTTGGCGTGGGCTCGCGACGCGTGCGGCAGCTGGCCAAGCGCGCCCGCGAACAGGCGCCGTGCATCATCTTCATCGACGAATTCGACTCCCTCGGCGGCCGCCGCGGCAGGCCTAACCGATCCGGCGAAGAGGAAGTCACGCTCAACCAGCTCCTCGTCGAGATGGACGGCATGGAAGCCAACGACGGCATCGTCTGGATGGCCGCGACGAACCGCGAGGACATGCTCGATCCGGCAGTGCGCCGGCCGGGACGCTTCGATCGAGTCGTCGAGGTACCGCTGCCTACGACCACCGATCGCGCCGAAATCCTTCGCCTTCACGCGTCGGGCCGTCCCTTGGATCCGGACGTGAATCTCGAGCGCCTCGCACAACTTACCGTTGGGCATTCGGGCGCCGACCTCGCCAACCTGCTCAACGAAGCGGCGATCATCGCGGTCCAGCACGACAGTGACCGCATCACCAACGCGCACATCGAGCAGGCACGGGACAAGGTGCTGCTCGGTCGTGTGCGATCCGGCGTCATCGTTGCCGAGACCGAGCGTCGTCTCATCGCCATCCACGAGGCCGGACACGCGGTAGTCGGACTGGTCGCCTGTCCCGACGATCGATTGCACAAGGTGACCATCGAGCCGCGCGGCCGCTCACTGGGCGCGGCCCACTTCGCGCCCGAATCGGACCGCCACGTGCATCCCCGCTCGTATCTCGAGGGCGTCATTGCCAAAGCACTCGGCGGACGCGCGGCCGAGCTCGTGTTCCTTGGCCCCGACGCGGTCACCACCGGTGCCGGCGCGGATCTGGTGCAAGCGACCACGATTGCACGCCGCATGGTGGCGGAGTTCGGCATGAGCGACGAGGTCGGACTCATCAGCGCCGATCCGTCGTCGCCGAGCGGTCCGCCGAGCGCGCAATTGCAAGGCGAGGTCGATCGCGCGGTGCGCACCCTGATTGCGGCGCAGGCGCGCCGCGCCGAGTCGATTGTTCGGGAGCACCAGCAGGCCGTGGACGCACTCGCGGCGGCGCTGCTCGAGCGCGACATCCTGACCGCGCCGGAGGTGCACGAAATTGCGGCGGAGCACGGCGTGACGCCGCGCGCTATCGCCTAACGAAAGGCGCCGCGCTCAGAGGCGCGGCGCGATCGCCAGATCCAGCTCGAAGCTGAAGCGCGTCCCCGCCGCGGCGCCGGTATCCACCTGCAGCGCGCCGCCCATTGCGGCGACGAGCTTGCGGCAAATCGACAGCCCCAGGCCGGCGCTCGAGAACGTATACTCGCCCGCGTTCCGCCGCCTCCGGAACGTCTCGAAGAGACAGCTCATCACTTCGGGCGGTATCCCCCGTCCCGTGTCCTGCACCGAGAACGCAAGGCGCGTCCGCGACAGCTGCTTGGCCGTGAGCTCGACGTGGCCTTCGCTCGTGAACTTGAGCGCGTTCGTCGTGAGATTGAGCAGCACGCGGTTCAACGCCCCCGGATGGCCTAACCGAAAATCCGCATCCGGCGTGGTGAGCCGCACCGTAAGGCCCTTTTCCTCCGCCATCGGAAGCACGATGTCGCGCACCGAGCGCATGAGATCGGCCACCGAAAACGGCACCAGCGCCGTGTCCACCAGGCGATCGCCGCCCCGCGCCAGCTCGATCACATCGCTTGCCATGGCGCTCAGTCCGAATGCCGCGCTGTAAATCAGACCGAGCTGACGCTCCTGCACGGGATTCACGACACCGCTTTGCGCTTTTCGAAGGGTCTCGGCAAGAAAGAGTATAGACGCCAGCGGCGATCGGAGATCGTGCGCCACTTCGACGATCAGCTCGAGACCACCTGCACCCGACAGTCGCGACGCGAACCGGTGCGCCTCGTCGCGGTCGAGGGCCAGTTGCACGTCCTCGATCGCGCTCATGAGCGAGATGATGTCACCCGCCGGAACGCTTTCCCGCACACTCGAGAGCTCGGCGACTAACGACGCGCGCAGCAGATTGAGGACTTTCTGGACCGGCACCGCCGGCGCCGCACGCTCGAGCAATGGCGTCTCGCCTGCAGCGGCTTGTGAGATCGCAGCCTGCAATGCCTCGAGCTGGAAGCGCAGATCGTCCGCATGCGTCCCCTGCTCGACGGCCGCGGGTGCAGCGGCCACCCGATCGGCGGCTCGGCGCAGCGCCTCGCGCAGCGGCTTCGCAATCCGCAGATCCGGTACGGCAAGGGTGACGACGGGTGGCACGGCGCGCACTGCACCGCTGCCACCCGATGAACGCTCGACGCGCTCAGGCTCGCGCGCCGTCGCGGTCGCGCGCGGGGCGCGCGACCTCACTCGCCTGAACCAGTCAGCTCGTCACGCCGCACGTTGTGCTTCTCCATCAGACGATACAGGGTCGTGCGGTCGATGTTCGCGAGTCGTGCGGCGCGAGACATGTTTCCGCCCGCCCGCGCCGAAAGGCGCGTTAGGTATTCCTTCTCGAACTCTGCGATCAATCGGTCCTTCGCCGCATGGTACGGCTCGTCCATCATCGACATCGGCAACGCACTCTTCGCTGCCGGAGCCGGACCGTCATCATACACTGGTATATCTGACGGTTGGATCGGCTGTCCTGGCTCACTTAATACCGCAACGTGTTCGATCACATTTTGTAACTCTCGCACGTTGCCCCGCCAAGGCCGCGATCGCAAGAAGTCGAACGCCCCGTCCGTCAGCTTGGGCTGCGGGTCTCCCGGCAGGCGATGACGGGCCCAGTAGTGCGCCAGGAAGTGATTGGCGAGCAACGGGATGTCTTCCAATCGCTGACGCAACGGAGGCAGCTTGATCGGCACGACGCGAAGCCGGTAGAACAGGTCTTCGCGCAGCACTCCCTTGCCCACGGCATCCTGCGGATCGCGGTTGGTCGCCGAGATGAATCTGACGTCGACCACCGCGTCCTGCTGTTCACTGCCTACCCGACGAACCACGCCGTCCTGGAGCACGCGGAGCAGCTTCGCCTGAATCGGGTGCGACATCTCCGTCAGCTCATCGAGGAACAGCGTGCCGCCATTCGCCGTCTCGAGGAGGCCTGGCTTGTCGCGATCCGCGCCGGTGAACGCACCCTTTCGATGCCCGAACATCTCGCTCTCGAGCAACGGCTCCGGCAGCGCCGCGCAGTTGATCGGCACCAGCTTCCGACTCGCACGCCGACTATGGTGGTGAATGAATTGAGCGATCACTTCTTTTCCCGTTCCGCTCTCCCCCGTGATCATCACCGACGCGTCGGTCGACGCAACCTTTCTCGCGAGCTCCACGGCGCGGCGAAACGCTGGCGACACTCCCAGCAGCGTGATCTTGTCGCTGTTTCCGCTCTGCTGTACAAGTTGTAATCGCAAGTCATTGGTCTCTCGCGCCACCATCACGGCATGCGACGCACGACCGACGAGCACTTGCAGGTGCGTCGCCGAGAACGGCTTGGGCAGATAATCCCAGGCGCCTGCGCGCAACGCTTCGATGCTCGATGTCACACTGGGATTGCCCGTCATCACCACCACAATCGTATCGCGGTGCGTCTCGAGTGTCGCCTTGAGGATGTCGATGCCCGACACCGGCGTGAGATAGAGATCCACGAGCACGATGTCGAACTTGCGGCGCCGTACCATTTCGAGCGCCTCATCGCCGCGACCAACGAATGTCACATTGTAGCCATCGAGTTGCAGCACACTCGCGCAGCCTTCTCGCAGCGTGCGGTCGTCGTCGACGACCAGAATTCGTATGCTTGCCTTTACCTCGGCGGGAATTGATAGTGGGTCACGGGAAGCGGCTTCAGGAGCCTGCACCGGTGCTGGCAGGCTTTCCGGCTCTTCAACGAACGGCATCGACATTCGATAGTCTCCTCTTGGCTTCGAGCCGGTCCTTGACCAGCGCAGCTCCGTTGGTCATGGGCAACATCGCCTGTAATCGAAACACTACATGGCTGTTGTCGGCGTTCCACATGATGTAGATCACACGAAACGACCAAACGTCACCGAGGCGGACACAAGCTAAGTGATCCTTGGCCCGGAAGCACGCCTCTTCGGCGAAACCTGCGTCGCCATAGGCGGCTTGGACGCAGGACAACGTGTTGTCGATTAAATAGATATGACGGCAGCGACCGATATTTGCCGCAGTGACGGCTGCAGCGCGGGCTGTTCTGCCATAGAACGCGAAGCGAGGCACTCCCGTAACGCCGCGCGATTGACCAACTGCAGAGATCCAACTTCACCAACCGGCGAGCACAGGCGCATCCTTGTGACGAGCCGCACTCATTCCCACGAGCGAGTTGTCACATAGTTGACCAGGTTCCGAAGCCGTCACACGGTTGCGGCCCACCCGCGCCGCGTGGGCCTGGATTTGCATCCGCTCTACGCGTCGTGCCCAATTTCACCAAGTAATTCCAACTGGGCACGTTGAGCGTGGTCCAACTTTGGAGAGCTGGTATCGAATGACCGGCAACTACATTCCTTCGAACCTCCCCGTCGAGCGCGGGCCGGATCCGAATTTCCCGGCATTCGCACCGCAGGGTGCTTGGCCGCAATGGGGAGGCGGAAACGGCGACGAGCCCGGAATGAACTGGGGGCGCTACTTCTCGGCTCTCAGACGTTACAAATGGCTCATCTTGATCTTGGTCATTGTCGGCGGAGCAGCCGGCGTCATCGTGACCAAGTTCCTGCCGCCTGAGTACGCGACTCAGGGCCAACTCTGGATCAACGACAACGGCGCCGCGCAGCGGAATGAAGCGCCGGGACCTGTCCAGGGCGACGAGCTTCTTGCCGCCGGTGCGTGGGCCGATCTCCTCAAGAGTTCGACCATCATGGACCGCGTCGTGAAGAAGATGTCGTTGTACCTGTGGCCGAAAGATCTCGCCGATTCCGCGGTGTTCGCCGGCTTCGAGCCGGGACCAGGATTCCGGGGCGGCTCGTATGCGCTGCGCGTCGATCCCGCCGGTCAGAAATATTCGCTGGTCACCGAGCAAGGCGCGATCGTCGAGTCGGGCGCGGTTGGAGACTCCGTTGGGCGGTCGGTCGGCTTCCTCTGGAAGCCGCGGCCCGAGGCCCTCGGTCATGGACGCGCCATCCAGTTCACGGTCGCCGATCCGCGCGACGTCGCCATGGGTCTGTTAGGCCGCATGGACGTCACGCTGCCCGAGCGCAGCGCATTCTTGAAGGTGACGATGACCGGCCGGAGTCCGCGTCGCACTGCGGCGATCCTCAACGCCGTGATGTCCGAGTTCGTGGCCACGGCCGGTGAATTGAAGCGCCGCAACCTCGAGCAGAGCGCCACCATGTTGGGCGAACAGCTCGATACGGCGCGCGGGAATCTGCGCTCGGCGGAATCGGCGTACCAGACCTTCCGCCAGAATGCGATCACACTGCCGCAGGACAACGCGCCGGGCGCGCCGGGCACCGACCCGCTCACCATGGCCGCCGTCGGCGGCAACCAGCCAGGCGGCGCGGGTCAGGCCGGCATGCCTAACGACCCACTCGGCGGCAACGTCGCCGGCGAGAACCCGGTCGTCGGCAACTACTTCACCGACAAAGCACAGCTCGAGCAGCTCCAGCACGATCAAGCCGCGTTGCAGCAGCTCGTGCAGCATCCAGATGCGATCAACGCCGACGCGTTCGTGCCGATTCTCACGGCGCATACATCGCCTGCCCTGCAGAGCGCGCTCACCGATCTCGGCAAGCGCGAGGCGGAGCTCCGCACGGCCCGTGAGGTCTATACGGAGCAGCATCCCACGGTCGTGGCGCTGCGGACGAGCGTGCAGGCCATGCGCACGCAAACCATTCCCGGCATTCTGAAAGGACTCATCGCGCAGATTCAATCGCGCGAACAGGACCTCCAGGGTCAAATCGCTTCCGCGGGCAAGGAGCTCAAGGCCATCCCGCCGCGCACGATCGAGCAAATGCGGTTGGAACGCGACGTGAACACCAAGACGCAGCTGTTCCAGATGCTGCAGGCGCGCTACGAGGAAATGCGGCTGGCGGAAGCCAGTGCGATTCCGGATATCAGCATTCTCGATACGGCGGTCGCACCGCTGCTGCCCACCAAGAACACGACGCCGAGCATTATCGCGTTTGCGATCGTCGCCAGTTTGGGCGGCGCGCTCGGCCTCGCGCTCCTGCTCGACCACACCGATCCGCGCTTCCGGTATCCGGAGCAGGTGACCAGCGATCTCGGCCTCACGATCCTGGGCGCCGTTCCCAGCATCAAGCGCGCGCGGAGCGGTGAGCCGAACCCCGAGGAGGCCGCGCAGGTGATCGAAGCCTTCCGGACGATTCGTATGAGCCTAACGAACTCGTACGCCGGAGCGGGCTCGATCGCGTTCGCGGTGTCCAGCCCGGGGCCCGGCGATGGGAAGTCGCTCGTGTCGTCCAATCTCGCGCTGTCGTTCGCGGAAGCAGGCTACCGGACGGTCCTCGTCGACGGCGACACGCGGCGTGGTCAGCTGCATGCGATGTTCGGCGCCAACCGGCGCCCGGGCTTGCTGGACTACCTGGGCGGCGATGCCGCGCTCGAGACGATTCTTCGCACCACGACGCACGAAAAGCTGGCGCTGATTCCGTGCGGCACCCGCCGCCACCGTGGCCCGGAGTTGCTGCACTCACAAGCCATGCTGCAGTTGATGGGCGAGCTGCGCGCGCGCTACGACGTGATTCTGATCGACAGCCCGCCGTTGGGCGCCGGTGTCGACCCGTTCGTGCTGGGCGCGGCGACAGGCAACCTGCTGCTGGTGCTCCGCACCGGCACGACGGACCGGAAGATGGCCGACGCGAAGCTCAAGCTCCTCAAGCGTCTCCCGATTCGTCTGTTAGGCGCCGTGCTCAACGACATCCGCGCACAAGGCGTCTACCGCTACTACACGTACCTCTACGGATACACCACCAGCGAGGACGACGAGCTACCGCAGCTGGCGCCGCAGGCCGGGGAGTTCTCGGGCAAGAGCTGATCGGACGCCCCGCACGCACAACGAAGGAGGCCGGCCGCGGTGAACGTTTCCGCGGCCGGCCTCTTTTGCGTTCCAGGACCCGCGCACTGCCTACATGTATCCGTCGCGGCGCAACGACTCCAGGCCGCCGCCGTCCTCTTTGTCCTGGGCCCGTCCCGCGCGTTCGGCAATGTGCGAGAATTTCCCGGTGCGCAGCTCGACGATGATCTCGCCCACATCGCGCGCATCGGACTGCACCTTTTGCGTGCAGGGACCGCAGCCTAACGAGCGGTAGCGCGTTCCGTCGCCGTGATCGTAGTACAACGACACCGTCGGAATCTGCTCGCGGCCGATGTACTCCCAGATGTTCAATTCGGTCCAGTCGAGCAGGGGATGGATGCGCACGTGCGTGCCCGGCGCAAACTCGGTCTTGTACTGATTCCAGAACTCCGGCGGTTGATCCTGCACCTCCCACTCGCTCTGCGTCGTTCGAGGAGAGAAGTATCGCTCCTTGGAACGGCTTCCTTCCTCGTCCGCGCGCGCGCCTACGATGACGCCGGTAAACGGCTCCGTGTTCCGATCACGCTCGTACGTGTGTGTCGTATGGTTGAAGCGATAGCGCGGACCTTCACCGCTCAGCGTGCGGCGCAGCGCTTCGGTCTTGAGCAGCCCGCAGCAGGTGAGCCGGTCCACCGCGCCGTCCGGGTACGTTCGATGCTCGGCGAGCGCGACCTCGTTCTGCCCGTACATCAGGTTCAAGTGCCACTCCGCCGCCAGCCGGTCCCGGTACGCGATCATTTCCGGGATCTTGAACGATGTGTCGATGTGCACGAGCGGGAACGGCACGTGCCCGAAGAAGGCCTTTCGCGCCAGCCACAGCATCACCGTGCTGTCCTTGCCGATCGACCACAGCATGCACAGCTGCCGGAAGTTGGCGTACGCTTCGCGCAGAATGTGGATGCTTCTGTTTTCGAGTTGTTCCAGATGATCCATCGTTCACTCCCGGATTCGCAGCGTTACAGGTTTGCGCGAATCCTGTTCATGACTTTCTGACCCGATTCCTCGACGGTCACGCCGCGCGTGTCGAGAACGACATCGGGGTTGACCGGCGCCTCGTACGGGTCGTCGATGCCGGTGAAGTTGAGGATCTCACCGCGCCGTGCCTTCGCGTACAAGCCTTTGACGTCCCGTCGCTCGCATTCTTCGAGCGGCGTCGACACATACACCTCGACGAAATTGCGGCAGAGCCCGCGAACGAACGCGCGGGATTCCTCGTACGGCGAGATGAACGACGCCACGACGAAGACGCCGTTCTCCTCGAGCTTGCTTGCCAGGTATCCCACGCGTCGGATGTGCTGGTCGCGGTCCGTGCGCGTGAAGCCCGTCGTCGGGAAAAGATGGCGAATCGTGTCGCCGTCGAGATATTCGGCGCGGATGCCGCGGCGCCGCAGCTCGCTGTGCAGCCATTGTGCGACCGTCGTCTTGCCCGATCCCGACAGGCCCGTGAACCAGATGACCGTCGGTGTCGGCTCGTGTTTGCCTAACGGGATGCGCTCCCACAGGCGCTCGTGCAGCCAGAACAATAGAATCTTGCCCACCAACTCCACCACACCGACAAACAGCGCGACTTCCACCCGCTTCGTGAAAACATATACGATGATCGCGGTGGTCAGCGTGCCGAACAGGCGCCACGAGAAGGCCTTTGCGAACGACCTGAGGTTGGTATCACGATGCATGGTCGAGCCGGGTCGTGCCGATCACATCGGCGCCCTCAGGCGCCGAGAACGAATGAGCCATTGCGTAAATCCCGTTTGTTGTACGTGAACGGTGTCTGGCGGCGGCCATTGCGCGCCGACTCCCGATAGACGCAATCTCCGGCCGCCACGTCCCACTCCATCGTTGGGCCGAAGCGCGGGTACATATCGGCGCGGCCATCGGCGACCCAGCAGAACTTGAGGGAGCTGCCTAACGAAATGCGCTGCTCGACGCGCATCGTCGCCAGGTACGCCTCCAGCTCGGCCGAGGGATGCGAACGGCTCTGCACGACGATGCGGCCGGCCGTCGCCGGACGCTCGGCGCTGTAGACGCGTTCGGGCCCGGCACCGGCGCCTTCGCGCCAGGTTCCCGCGCCGGAGCGCGCCCAGTACATGAGGTCGAGCACCGGAGCGAACACCACGCCCATGGTCGGCGCTCCATCCTCGATCAGCGCGATGTTGACCGTGAACTCGCCGATGCCCTTCGTGAACTCTTTCGTGCCGTCCAACGGATCGACGAGCCAGAAGCGCGTCCAGTGACAGCGCGCTTCGTACTCGGGGATGTCGCCTTCCTCCGACAACACGGGGATGTCGGGCGTTAGGCGCTGCAATCCGGCGGCGATCACCGCGTGCGCCTCGCGGTCCGCCATCGTCAGCGGCGTCGCGTTCTCCTTCCACGCCACCGCTTGCCGCGTGTCGCTCGAACCGTAGTACCGGAGAATCGCCTCGCCCGCCTCGCGCGCCAGCAGGCGGAGGTCCTCGCTGAGTCGTTCGGCGTTCACCATGGTCGAAAAACGACGCCCAGGTCCTTGAGCCGGGTCTCGATACGATCGAGGGACTCCGATCTGCCCTCCGCATCGCTGACGTAGAGGTTGCACTCGAGGTCCGTTGTCATGCGGTCGCCCACCCAGATCGTCTCGATCCGCTCCGGCTCCACGGCGGCGCGAATGACGTCGAGATCCTCGCTCGTCAGCTCGGCGGCCGTCACGATGAGGATCATGCCCGCGTCGAGCATGATGTTGGCGACCTCCGCGAGCCGTCGCATGTGCTCCAAGCGGTTCTCGCGTTGGCGTCCGAGATCGGCGTCCACACCGTATAACACGCTGCCGATGCCGAGGAAGTAGACGACCTTTCCCTGAGCGAAGAGCCGTCCTTCGAGGTCCTTTGCCAGCACCTTGCGCTCGGTCTCTTTGTCGCCCGTGATGAGCAGCAGCATCGCGCGCTGGTTGTACCGCTCGGCGCGCCGTTCGGCGGGAATCGATCCGCGCTCCCACTTCGAGTTGCGTACCAGCACCTTCTCGCGCACCCATCCCTGCTGGTCGGGCAGCGCTTCGCGAACGATGCCGCCGCCGCGGATGTCGTACTCGTCGACGATCACGAAGCGGCTCGTCACCGGCAGGTCGCTCGCCAGATCGAACGCCACCGCCTTACCGATTTTGAGCACACAGTCCGCGACGTCGTGCCGCTCCACCCGTGTTGCGTTAGGCCGAGCCGCCAGAGTGGATGCGTCGATCACGCGATCCACCGCTTCGACGCGCATTGGCACCCGCGCCGAGCCCATTTTGAGCGCGTATTCCTTGCGCATCTCCAGCGGACGCTGGCCGAGCCAGAACAGGCTGACCCGCAACCGCGTCGTCACGTGCGGTAACGGATCCGATTCCCGCACGCCCAGCTCGCCGCGCGACACGTAGATCTGTTCGGTCAGCGTCACGCCCGTTGCCCAACCAGCCGATGCCTGCTCTTGCGGCGGCCGGTTGAACGCTTCAATGGTTTTCACTCTGCTCCGCTTTCCGGATGGCAGGAACACCAGTCGATCGCCGACTGCGACCTGTCCGGAGTCGATCGTGCCGGCGATGATGCGCCGGTCGTCGCCCTGGCCCGTGAATTTGTATACGTCTTGCACGCGCAGTCGAAATGGGAGTCCGACCGGCTGCGCCTCGGGCTCGAACATGTCCAACGCCTGGAGCACCGTTGGGCCTTTGTACCAAGGCATGTGCATCGACGCGTCGGCGAGATTGTCGCCATCGCGCCCGCTCACCGGAATGAAGCACGCCGGCGTGATGTTGACCTGCGCGAGAAAATCGCCGAGCGATGCCACCAACTTGTCGTACTCGGCTTGTGCGTATCCCACCAGGTCCATCTTGTTGATCAGGACCACGCACTGCTTGATGCCAAGCATCGCCAGCATGTAGCCGTGCCGCCGCGAGTTCTCTTGCACGCCTTCCTGCGCGTCGATCACGAGCAGCGCGGCTTCTGCGCGCGACGCGCCCGTAATCATGTTCTTGAGAAACTCAATGTGGCCCGGCGCGTCGATCACGATGTATTCGCGCCGCGGCGTGCGGAAAAAGACGCGCGCCGAATCGATCGTGATGCCTTGTGCGCGTTCATCGCGTAAGGCGTCGAGCAGGAACGCATATTCGAACGGCTTCGCCGTTCGCGCACAGAGCTCCTTTACTTGCTCCAACTTTCCATCGGGAAGCGAGTGACTATCCGCGAGAAGTCTCCCGATGATGGTGCTCTTGCCGTGATCGACGTGACCGACGATCACGATACTCATGCGCTCCTCGGTGGCGGTGTTCGTCATGCGAGGCGGTTTGGCAGCTCAGAGATGGAAGCGGAATCGGCGCGCGATAGGTGACGCACGCACCGGATGCGCGCCATGACTGCGTGATGGCGCGCAGCCCGAATAATAGCAATGTTCGTGCAGGCAGTTCCGGACGGGCGCGAGAGCGGAGCTAGAGCGCCGAGCGGAGGGGCACGTCCTCGAACGAGCGGATCGGGACGCCGGATTCCTCGGTGCGCAGATACCTGAGGGCTGTGGTCGCGCGCAATAGCATCTCAACTGCATCGACGGTGCTTTCCGAAAAATCCGGGACCGCGCAATAGCCAGCCCTGATGCGGAGTTTGTGCGCCGCATCACCGATGGACCGCGGCTCCGCATCCACTGTTTCCTGAATGCGCTGCATCATGCGCACCGCCCCATCGCTCGCGGTCGCGGGAGCGATGATGGCGAAGTCCGTTGGGCCAAGGCGGCCAATGGCGTCGGAGACGCGCCCGCAGCGTCGCACCAGCGACGCCAGGTAGTCGATTACGTGCTCCGTATCGCCGTTGAGCGGCCGCTCCTCGAGATCCGGGGCTTGCGCAACCGGCGCAAATGCAACGCAGGCGATAGGCGCTTTGAGACGTTGGGCCTCGGCAGAAATCTCTCGTGCACGTCGCACGAGGCCGCGCATGTTGTACAATCCGGTCGTCGGATCCAGCAGACTTTCCGCGCGAAGACGATCTGCTTCGCGTTTGCTTCGCATGAACGCATCGAGCTTGAGTAACAACACTTCGCCGTCGAGCGGCTGGCTAACGAACTCCCATGCCCCGGATTGCAAGGCCGCAAGACGTTGACTTCGCTCGGCCGGCCCCGACGTCGTGATGATGATTGGCGTCGATGCGTTGAAACGAACATCATCGAGCAGCTGCTTGCATACATCCCCGCCATCCATATCGGGCAGCCGAATGTCCATGATCACGAGATCGGGCTGCGCGCTGCGCGCGAGATCGAGCACTTGTTTGCCGGTGTACGCGCGGAGCACCGCGTAGCCGTTGGGCCCCAGGATGCTCTCCAGCGAACGCGCCGACCATTCTTGGTCGTTCGCGAGGAGCACGAGCGGCGGACGCGACGGCTTCTCGTTTTCGGACATACTCACCGGATACGGGCGTCGTCTTGCCCGGCGTGTCGTTTGAAGCGGCACCAGAGGTGTGCTCGATGGGTCGTGCCCGGTCCATGCAGAACTCATGCGGAGCCGAAACACACGTGCTAACTACTTGTATACCAAACCGTTACTGAAGCATGAGAGAGGGCTTAGCGGCGAAATTTGCCGCGCTGGTGCCACAGGACCGATGTAGTGGCGATACGGGCAATTAGACGTGCCAGAGCGCCAGAGCACGGAAAGCGCCAGCAGAGATGGGTCCACGATGCGAAACGGCGAGCTCGTTATTCAGCCGAACGGGCGGATCGATGTTGGAATCACGATCATGTTATGTTGTGTGGCTGCTACATGAACGCCTCTCACCAGACTCTCGCGATCGTACGGCGCAATTCATGAAATGAAAGTGGCGCCGAGAGATTCGCAGCTTTTCAAAACCCAAACGGACGGCTAGCACAGGTGGTGCAACGTCGCCGGAGGACTATGTCAGCGCTCTTGAGCAGGAAGCTACGGGACAACACGCACCGACTCGGCCGCTTCATTGTCACGACCTGCGTGTTCGCGGCCATTGGAAGCGGACTTCCGGCTCAACAACCAGTCCCGCACGACACGACGCACGCGATGCCGGTCCAAGGGGATTCCACGCGCGCCGACTCGGCCCGCAGGGCACAGATCCTCAGTGACACGGCGCACACCGCGCTGACACGCGCACAGTTAGAGTCAGAAGCAGGGACGCTCGCGCAACAAGGAAAGCAGGCACAGGCGGCTCTGATTCGGCAGAGACTGAAAGACGGCGACTTTCAGGTGGGCGATCGCGTTGCGATTGTCGTTCGCGGCGACTCCACCCTGAGTGACACCGCGAGTGTCCGCGCCGGACGAATGCTTCAACTGAAGAACCTTCCGCCCATTCCGCTAACGGGCGTCTTGCACTCGGAGTTGCAGGGCTATTTGACGAAGCAGCTTGCGCAGTACCTGAAGAATCCCACGGTAGAAGTGACGCCGTTGGTACAGATCGCTGTCGTTGGCAACGTTGGGCATCCTGGATTTTTCTGGGTGCCGGCCGACCTGACGCTGACTGATGTGATCATGCTCGCCGGTGGCCCAACCCAGACGTCGGACTTGAACGGTACGAAGGTCAAGCGTGACAACAAGGACCGGTTGAGCGAAAAACAGGTGCAACAAGCTTTTGCATCGGGCGCGACATTAGACCAACTCGACATGCGCGCGGGAGACCAGATTTCGGTTCCCGTAGCAGGCAAACATGACTGGGTGAGAATCTTGCAGGTTACCGCCGCACTGGCTGCTGTCACTGTCGCCGTTATCTCGATCTCTCGGCATTAACACGCATGCTTTGGGAAGACATTCCGGACTCCTGGACTAGCGATGCTTTGATCGTGCGGGTGAACGATCGACGCCGTACGCATCACGGTTCGGCGGAGCGGACGCGACGGAACACGCCGTCGGCCATTCCAATGGCGGACGTTGCACGTCCGATCGAGCTCGTTCGTGAACGAGCAGTGGAGCGCCAGCAGGCGCGCCGCGAGATCCAGCCGCGCACCAGGTCCGAGGTATTGAATCGCACGGTGAACGTCTTGCTCGCGGCGATCGCGCTCGTCGTTCTCATGCCGATCATGTTGTTGGTGGCCGTTGCGGTGAAGCTGACGTCGCGTGGACCGGTCCTGTATTCGCAAACACGCGTTGGGCTCGATCGCCGGCGCGCGCGAGTCGATGCGCTGTACGAGCGGCGGAAACAGGATGCGGGCGGCCGCATCTTCACGATCTACAAGTTCCGCTCGATGTATTTGAACGCCGAGCAGAGCTCGGGCGCCGTCTGGGCGACACCCGACGATCCGCGTGTCACTCCGGTTGGGCAGTTTCTGCGTCGCGTCCGGTTAGACGAGCTGCCACAGCTCGTGAACGTCATCAAGGGCGACATGAACATCGTCGGCCCGCGTCCGGAGCGCCCGAGCATCTTCGCGCGGCTCCGGCAGGACATCACCGAGTATCCGCTCCGTCAACTGACCCGTCCGGGCATCACTGGGTGGGCGCAAATCAACCACACGTACGACTGTTCCGTGGATGACGTGCGCACCAAGGTCCGCTATGACCTCGAGTATCTGCAGCGCCAATCCTTGGCCGAAGATCTCAAGATCATGGTGCGGACAGTGCCGGTGATGTTGTTCCGCAAGGGCGGCTGGTAGCATTCCGGCCGTCGCCTAACCGGCGCTCCGCACAACCATCAGGACGCTACTTCGCGACCCCACCGCCGAGGTCGGGTCTGCGCGTGGGCTCCCATGTGGGCATACGCTGCCGGCGCAGGAACGTCAGCCAGGCAAGCACCCCGGCAACATTCGACACCACGACGAACCCGCACAGCGCAATCGGAAGCGGAACGCGTTTGCCTTCGGGCCACGCCAGGGCTGCGTATCCAGCGCCTAACACGAGGATGGCGAGCGCCGCCAGCACCAGTGCGCGCCGATCCGCCACACACAAGAGCACCACACCAACCGCGGCCAACGGAAGCGTCAGGTAAAACAGCCACCGGCTCAGCTTGTGGCTCACGAGCATGGAGGCAAACGAGAATCCGGCGCGCCAGGGCGCCATGAGCTCGCGGTAGTGCCAGAGTGTCTCGAGTCCTTGTGCCATTGTACGCACCTTGCGACGGAGCTCGGCGCGCAGCGAGGTCGTGCGCGGCACGACGCAGGTGGCACTCGCCACCGATACTGCGCGCAGCCCTTTTTGATGGGCGATGAGCGCACTGGCGAAGTCCCGCGCAAGGTCGCCCGGCAGCTCGGTGCGCTGCACATCGACCCGCGCCGCGTAGCAGCAGCCGCTGGCACCGACGATCGATCCCAACTTGGTTTCGAGCGCCCGCACCCACATTTCGTAGCCCACGTAGCCGGATTCGCCACGGTTAGCCTCCTGCTCCACATCGCCCACGCTCACGTCGCGCCCGGAGGCGACGCCGACGCTCGGGTCCTGGAACGCACGCACGAGCTCCTTCACGCTGTGTGAATGGATCCGAATCGACGCATCGGTGTTGACGACGATCTCGCCGCGAATCGCAGTCGCCGCGTGATTCTCTGCGTTAGTCTTCCCGCCGCGCGGCGCCACGTGGACCAGCTCGACCCCGCGCGATGCGTATTCGCGCACGATCGCGTCGGTGCCGTCCGTCGATCCATCGGATGCAATCAGTATCTGCCGGCGATCAGGCGGATAGTCGATTCCGAGGAGGCCTTCGATCGTCCACCCAATGCGGCGCTCTTCATTGTATGCCGGGACGGTAATCGTGATGAGCGGCCATTCCGCGGGATCGGCCGGCGACGGGACGTCGCGACGAGATCGCGACGCCAGCCAGAGCACTGCGGGGTACGCGACATAGGCGTAGCCGAAGCACACAAACGGTACGGCGAGCAGAACCAGGCCGAGGACGATCATCTGGTGCGGGCCGCGGGCAGAATCGAGCGGTACACGGCGTCGTAGCGTGCGACCCACGGTTCTACCGTAAAGTCGCGGTCGAGCCGAGCGCGTGCTGCAGCTGCTCGTGCGAGCGCCGATGCCGGGTCGCGTCGAACAGCAGAGATAGCGGCGGCAAGCTCCAGCGCGGCCTCGCTGGGCACCAAAAGCGCTTCGGTGTCATCCAGCATTTCGGGTATGCCTCCGACCTTGGTGGCCACGATAGGGACGTTGGCGCGCATGGCTTCGAGCAGCACGATCGGGATACCCTCCGTGCGTGAGCTTAAGGCGAGGACGTCGAAGGCAGGGAAAAGCGCCGCTGCGTCGGGCACGACGCCGGTCCAACTGACGGCGGAGTCGAGCCCCAATCTGGCGATCTCCTTGGCTAGTGGATCGCGGTCCGGTCCGTCACCGATGAAGATTGCTTTAAACGGTTGCTTTATGTTCTTGAGCGATTCGACCAGAACGTCCAAGCCCTTCTCGTTGCTCATTCTGCCGACCCAGCCGATGACGAACTCATCGTTCGAGGCGCCGAGCCTGGCGCGCGCAGCGTCGCGAGCCAGGATGGGGAGCTGCTGGTCGATCGCATTGGGGATCGTGCGGATGAGGCTATCTCGAAGCCCTGATCTTTTGAGCCTTTGCACGATTGGCTTCGACACGGCAACGACGGCACTGAAGCCGTGGTAGGCGCGGATCTGGAGCCATTCGTTGGCGCGATTCTTCGCATCGCCACCGGTGAAACCGTGTACAGTGGTTACTCTCGGTATGCCTGTGACGGCGGCCGCGAGCCCACCGATGACATCGCTTCGATAACCATGAGTGTGCACCACATCCGGTTGTGTATTGCGCATCAGTTCGCGAAGCGAGCGCCATTCCTTGACGTAACTCTTGGCGCCCACCCTCACGACGGCGTTCTCGATCCGGTCCGCGGCCAACGCCATGACAAACGGATGCTCTGTCGCGTCCGGCTCAACCACAGTAACCACCGTAACACGATTCCCGAGTGACTGTTGGCCGGTTGCCAGCAGCCGGACGACACTCTCCAGACCGCCTGCACGCGAAGGCGCTGTGATATGCAGAATTCGGAGCGAACTCACCGGCGCCAGTGGTCCAAGGCTCAAGTTTTCAGGGAAGCCAACCGCTCGCGAGCACTCCAGGGACACGGCACGCATCGAGCATATACGCCAGGCACAAAGAATCACGCCACGCTTGCCTCGGAGCAATGGCCGCGCCCGCATTCGCTCACGGTGACCTTGGTGCTCCTGCTGCTGCATGAGCGGCGCGACCGAGCAATATTTCGGACTCCGTCACTCGCCGCGACTCGGAACGCCGAGGTGTGCCACCCGCATGATGTCTGACTCGCTGACTGCTTTGCGTTCGGTGACGGATACTCGATCGGATTCTCCGGCCGCTCGTCGGGACGAGCCCCGCATCGGCATTCTCTCGCTGTCCGTGGACCGCTGGGGTGCGCGCTGGAATTCTCGCCACCAGCTGCTCACGAGATTGGCTCGACAATTCCCGGTGGTTTGGGTCAACCCGGCACCGGACTGGCGCGCCGCGTTACGGACCGGTCGCGTGTGGTCGCGTGAACGGACCATCGATGGGTTGCCGAAGAATTTCGTGGTGCACGACAGCTCGGCACTGACGCCGGTCGTGTACCGGCCACAATGGCTGAGCAATGCGTTGTTCCGGGCGCGCCTTGCGCGCGCCAGAGCGAGCCTCCAACGGCGCGGCTGCACCCACATTGTGTTGTACGTCTGGCACATGTATTACGCGGGCGCAGTTTCCGCCGTGCGCAGCGATCTGAGCGTCTACCACATTTACGACGAGTATTCGCACTCCGAACACGAAGTGCCGATCGACGCCGATGAAGAACGCTTGATCAGACGTGTGGATCAGGTATTCACGGTGTCGCCCATGATGCAGGCGCGAAAAGGGGTGCTGAACCCGCACAGCATGCTGATGTCCAACGGCGTCGATTACGAGGCATTTGCCACGCCGGTGCCCGAGCCCGCAGACGTGCGTTCGATCCCGCATCCGCGCATCGGCTACACGGGCTACATCAAGAAGCAGATCGATTGGGACCTGCTCCTCCAGTTGGCGCAGCGGCGTCCGGACTGGTCGTTCGTGCTCGTGGGCCGCCGGCACGCACATCCCGAGATCGACGCGGTGCTGGGGCGCCTCGATGCGTTGCCTAACGTACACTTTCTGGGCGAGAAGCCGACGTCGGAGTTGTGCCACTATCCGCAGCACTTCGATGTGTGTCTCATGCCGTATCGCGTGAACGACTACACGAAGTACATCTATCCGCTCAAGCTCAACGAATACCTGGCGACGGGCCGTCCCGTGGTGAGCGTTCCCCTGCCGGCGCTGCAGAGCGCGGAGCATCTCGTGACGATTGCGCGCGGCGCGGATGAATGGGAGCAGGCGATCGAGTGCCAACTCGGGACTTCGGCAATGGACCCGGCCCGGCAGCGCGCGCGCCAGGCGGAGGCGCGGCGCCGCGACTGGTCGGCCATTGCCGACCGGATCGCGACCGTCCTTCGCGAGCGCATTGCGGAAGTCGAGGCGCGCGCTCGATGACCCTGTCACCGTTTTTCGAGAAGGCCGGACGGCCGGAGCAGGACCTGCATCGTCTCATTCTGATCAGCCATCACTTTCCGCCTAACGTCGCCGTCGGCGCCAGGCGCTGGGAGCAGTTCGCGCAATTCATCGCCGAGCGCGGCTGGGGATTGGATGTGGTCATGTGCCGCGAGCCCGAGGCGGTCGACCGCCGCCGGATGGACGCGCTGCCCGACGGCATTCGGGTCTTCGACGTAACACAGCCGGGTCTCCTCGTGGAGCGACTCGAGCACTGGGCCGCGCGCGCGTACCGGCTCGTGGTTCCGCGGCGCGCGCCGCACGGCGCGCCGACCGCCGGCACGAACGGCACGGTGCCGGGTCGCGCGTCGATCGCCCGGGATGAAATGCACTGGCCGCCGACCACGATCCGGGAGATCACGCGCTTCATGAGCGCGTACGTCGTGGTGGCGCGAGACGCCGCCTGGGCGCGTCACGCCGCGGAGACAGGGCGGCGCATCGTTAGGCCGCGAGTCCATCACGCCGTGGTGAGCTCGGGTCCGCCGCACATGGCGCACGAAGCCGCGCGCCAGGTCGCCGCGGCGGCCGGTCTGCCGCACATCGTGGACATGCGCGATCCGTGGAGTCTGCTCCCGATGCTGCACGAGACGCACGCAAGTCCGTGGTGGTATCGAGAGGCACGCCGCCACGAACGCCGGGTGCTTGCCGAGGCGGCTGTCGTCGTGGCGAACACGGACCACGCACGCGACGGTCTGGCGTCGGCCTATCCCGAGGCGCGCAACCGCATGATCACCGTCTTGAACGGCACGGACTCGTATCCTGTACCGCCGTCGCGGCGCGGCGGCCGGTTCACGATCGGATTTGCGGGCACCGTGTATCTCGAGCAGGACGTGCGCAATCTCATGCGTGCGTCATCGCATGTGATTCGCGAGTTGTCGCTGACGCCGTCGGATTTCGGCATCGACTTCATCGGCGACTTCGGCGGACCGGGCCAGCTGTCGATCGATGCCTTCGCGCACGAGGCCGGCATCGGCGACTACGTCTCCGTTGGTCCGCGCCGGCCGCACGAGGATGCACTCGAGTTTCTGGCGCGCGCCACGATGCTGGTCGTGTTCGTCGGATTCGGCCGGGAATTCATTCCGGCGAAGACCTTCGAGTACATGCGGTTCGACGCGTGGCTCTTGATACTCACCGAACCGGCCAGCGCCACGGCGCACCTCCTTCAAGGCACCGATGCGGATCTGGTCGGCCCGAGCGACGTGGCCGCCATTGCGGCGGCGATCCGCAGGCGCTACGAGATGCACCGTCAGGGCGTCTCACCGGTGCGGATCGCACGCGACGATCGGTTCAGCCGTGCGAAGCAGGCTGAGATTCTCTTGGATGCGATCGAGCGCGTTTCGGCTCAGGATGCGCCGCGGCGCGAGCGGAGCACTCTCACCATCACGTCCTGAACGCGCTCGACGCGATCGTAGCACGAGCGCACGACATAGAGCAGCGCGAGCGGTGCGCCGCCGATGCCCCTCCCGGCATCGAAGCGCATCGTGCGGCCGCGGTTCTCGAATTCGCCGGCCCTGATTGCGCCTAACGGATCGTGCGCCTGCGTCTCGCGCACCAGCACACGCGTCTGGCGATCGTTGCGTGCGTCGTGCTGGTCGAGGCCGGCGAAGCCAACGACAGTCGGACGCGCACGCTGTATCCGGTGCAGCAAGCGGAACGCTCGCGGGTCCGGCAGGTATCGCGTGTTGTACGTGGCATTCCAGACCTCGATCGCATCGATGCCGTCTCGCACGCTGGCGGGGATCTCATAGCTCGTGAGGATCGGATGCGCCAATGCCGTGGCGCGCGACACCGGCGAAGCGAGTCTGATGAATTCGTCGGGCGTGCTCGGCTCGATCCACTGCGTGAGCCCGAAGGCGAGGAGGTGCAGTCCGGGAAAGCCGGCAAAGCGGAACTCGAGACCGGGGATGAGCCTCACTGCGTCGCTGGATGCGCGTGCGCACTCCGCCACGTACTCGTGCCACCGCGCTTCCGAGAAGTCTTCGGCGTGGTCGGTGAGGCCGACGAATGCGACGCCGCGCTCGATGGCAGATCGGGCCAGCGCGTCGAGCGAATCGCGGCCGTCATGCGAGTAGTTGCTGTGCACGTGCACGATCCCGAGCGCAGACGGCATCAGCGTTGCTCCCCGGCGCGCTCGGGCGACGCGGGCGACGTCCCGCGGTAGAGCGCTTCGTAGGCGTCGCACATGGTCGCGACGCTGAAGTCGCGATAGGCGCGACGTTGGGCAGCGGCGCCGAGCGCGAGGCGCCGGGCAGGGTCGGCGAGCAAGGATCGGATCGCGGCGGCGAGCGCGGGCGGCGATGCGGCGGGGACCAGCATCGCCTCGCGGTCGCGAGCGACGACCTCGGGAATGCCGCCGACTTCGCTGGCGATGATCGGCAGCCCGGTCGCCATCGCTTCGACTAACGCGAGTGGAAGTCCCTCGGACAGGGACGGCATCACGAACAGGTCTGCGGCGGCCAGGATGTCGGGCGTATCGGAACGGAAGCCCAGCAAGTGGACGCGCGAGGCGATTCCGGCGTCGGCCGCCAGGCTGCGAAGGTGCTCTTCTTCCTCGCCTCGGCCGGCAATCGCGAGGCGCCAGGCCGGAGCGCCTCCTTGTTCCTCGAGCTCGGCCAGCGCGCGCACGAGCACGGCGTGGGCTTTCACCGGGTACAGGTTACCGATGGCGACGATGAGCAGCTCGTCATCCCCCACGTGCAGCTCCCGCCGCAGCGCGGTCCGCTCGCCCCGCGGCATCTCGATTCCGTTAGGCACGACGCGCACCGCATCGGACGGCACGCCGAGCGTGTGGCGGAGGTCGGTGGCGGTCGCACCGGAGACCGCGGTCGTGGCCGCGCTGTGGGCCATGGCCCATCGCAGCGCGGCGCGTCGACGCCATGCGCCGGCGTAGTAGCGGCCTCCGTGCATGGTGATGACCTGGCGCGCTCCCGCCCGGCGCGCGGCCACGGCGCCGTACACCGCCATCGTGAACTCGTGGCTGTGCACGACCTGCGTGTGATGAACCCGCATGAGCGCGGTGAGCGACGTCACGCAGCCCCAGTCGAACGGGCGGCGCAGCACGTACGTGCGAGGCGAGAAGCCGCGGGCGGCGAACTGCGCGCCTAACCACCCACCGCTGGGCGCGGGACCCACCGGCATCACGTCGTGGCCGCGGCGGCGGAGTTCTTCGCCCAACTGCAGCACGACCGTCTCGGCGCCCCCGGGCCCGTCGGTCTCGAGCATGAGCGCGATCCGCAGCGGCTCGGTCATCGCAGGCTGCTGAACCATTGCGCGGTCTCGCGGAAGAAGGGGCGCGGATCGTCGCGGCGGAGAATTTCCTCCCGATCCGTTCCGCGTTTCATGGTGAGAAAGGCGCGAACGGCTGCCCACCGGCCGGGCGCGTTGGGGGGCAGCGAAAGCGCGGAGCGCGAGCGGCGCAGCCGCGCCACGAGGTGGTCGACGTCGCCCCAGAACCAACGACTGGCCACGCCTGTCCTGTACCCGGTCACCGGGGCCGGGCGCTTGCCTAACGCTGCGTCCATCAGCAGCGCCGGGAAATCGACTCCGGCATCGATGGCGAGCTGCAATGATCCCCAGAACCGGCCGTTGATTTCCATGAGGTACGGCGTGCCGGTGCGCTCGTCGATCTTGTACTCGACCATCGCGACGCCGCACCATCCGAACGCATCGAGCAGCGCGCGCGACCGCTGCACGAGCGCGGGGTCGGCCGCTACGCTCTCTCGATACACGCTCACGCCGCCCGCCGGCGGTTTCTCGCGAATGCGGCGGTGCGCGAACACGGCGAGCGTTTCGCCGTTCCAGACGAGCAGAAAAATTCCGATGCCCGGCCCGACAACGCGCCGCTGGACGAGCACCGGATAGGCGGCCGGATCCAGGTCCGCCGCGGCGGCTGCCACGTCCGCCGGCGACGCCGCGTGACGAACGAGCAACTTGATCCGGCGCCCGCCGTGTTCGGCAACCGACCGCGACGGTTTGAGCACGACTGGGTACTCGAGGCCTGATGCCATCGCGAGGAGCGCATCCCGGTCCGCGGCCGGTTGCTGCTGCGGAATCGCGATGCCGACGCTGGCCGCAGCCTCGAGGACGGCGGCCTTGTCCGCGATCCGGCGCACCACACGCTCATCGGCGAACGGGAGCAGCACGTTAGGCAGGCGGCCCCGATCCGGCAGCGACGCCAGGAGCGCGGCGTCGCCGATCGGGATCAATGCGCCGATGTTCCACCGCGCCACGAGCGCGCGAATGTCGCCGGCGAACCGCTGCGCATCCTCGAGCGGATCCGTCACGAGCGCCTCGGCTCGCGCGTAGCGCGACGCGCCGGCGAGCGAGCGCGGCCGCGCGGCACAGACGTACACCGGATAGCCGGCAGCGCCTAACGATCTGACGACGGCGAGGGCCGCGCGCTGATCACCGTCCGTCACGAGCACGGCCGGCCGCGCCGTCACGACACGACTCCGCTCACGCGCAGCCGGAACCCGGCGCGCGACACGCCCGCGGGCACATCCATGCGCGGCATCGCGAATGGCCGGCGGCGGTCAGCCACCCAGCCGCCGGCGATGCATAAGGCCGCCTCGTAGCCCGCGGCTTCCGCGGCACGCTGTACCGCTTCCGTCTGCAGTCCGTACGGATAGGTGAGCACCGGGAGCACGCCTTCGTATCGCGCGCGCAACCAGGCGAGCGAGTCGCGCAACTCGGCGTCGCGGGCCGCCGGATCGAGCGCGGCGAGGTTCGGGTGGCTCCACGTGTGGGAGCCGAGCGTGATGCCAGGCGCGGCGGCCGCGCGC
>Ga0207695_10002006_pt1 | contig 31418 bp, 29 predicted proteins | sample KBSC54metaG_FD_184354 | JGI IMG/M metagenome (GOLD analysis project Ga0207695, IMG submission 184354) | Corn rhizosphere microbial communities from Kellogg Biological Station, Michigan, USA - KBS C5-4 metaG (SPAdes) (version 2) | ecosystem: Host-associated > Plants > Roots > Rhizosphere > Soil... | reverse complement strand
CTTGCTGTCCATGATGGCTTCGGTGTTGTCGAGCGTGGCCACCTTGGGGCTCGCGGTAATGTGCGCCTGGTTGGTCTGCTGCAGCGCGCTGATACGCGCCATCAGGTAACGCGATGCCCCACCGATCACGGCGGTCAACACGCCGCCCGTTGGCGTAGCGGCAATGGCGGCGGCGGCGTTGGCCGTAGTGGATACCGCATCGAGCGAGCCCGGATTGGACAACTGCGTGTTGGTGCCGTAACCGGTTTGCATGTCGACGTGGCTGTTGTGCAGACGCCAGTCGACACCGAGGTCTTCCAATGCGCTCTCACTGATCTCGATGATGCTGGCGCTGATCTCCAGCACAGCCGGGCGCGTGTCCAGCGACTCGATCAACGATTGATGGGCCGCCATGCGGTCTGCGCGGTCTCGCACGAGCACCGAATTGCTGCGCGGGTCTGCATGGATGATCGGGGCGCTGCCGCCGTCTTCCTGGAAAACATCTGCGCGGCTGCGGCCTTCGCCGCTGGGCAACGGTGCCACAGAACCGCCGCCGGCATATTGCCCGATACCGCCAGGCGGCAGCGGCGCTTTGCCGCCATTGCGGTCGTTGCCGCCCAGGCCAGAAAGCGCGCGCGTGCCACTACGGCCTGCGTTGGCCTCACCGGGGGCGACGCTGTCGATACGGCGGTCACTGCCGCGCTGCGGGGTGTTCTCTGTGCTCGGTGCGTTGTTGCCGTACATGCTGTTCAGGATGGATGCGACACCACGAATGGTGATGGACTGGCCGTCCACCAGCATGGTGTGATCCGTGGCCCAGGCATAGCGCAGCGGGAAGGTGCGCACGACGGTGCGGTTGGCGTCCTCGCGGCCACGATCGATCAGGCGTGCGATGTCCTGCACGAGCTCGACCAGGCGCGGCGGCCCGGATACGACTACGCTGCCCGTTTCATCGTCGTACAGCACCGGAAAACGCGGGTCGGTTACCCCCAGGCGCGTCAACGCACGCTTGACCTGCGCGGTGGATGCGCGCTGCAGCGCGATGGTGGCGCTCTGCGCTTCGTTGGCGCCCGTCACACGCAGCACGGCGCCGTCGTAGTACCACGCAAAGCCGAACGTGGCGGCCATGCGATCAAGAAACCGCTGCGGCGTTTCATTGAAGTTGCCCGTCACGCTGCCCTCGACCTGCGGCGATATCCACGTCATGACGTGCTGGCTGGCGCCGAGGTCTCGCAAGACATCCTTCACGTCTTTGCGGTCGGCCACGTATTCAAATTTTTGCGACTGCCACGGGATCACCGCCGCAGCGGCACTTCCGGCCAGCGACAGCACCGCGATGGCCGCAGCCATCAAGCACCGGCACGCGGCCAGCACGCGACCTTTCCGGCCCGCAATTCGAGTCAGATGCATGGTTGCACTCGTGAGAATGATGAAGACAGACCGCACCGGCGCGCGGTCAGGCGATACAGCGCCCGCGGCTTAACGCCAGATGGTTTCCGACGGCGCTTCGTTGAACTGCTTGCGATACCCCTTGACCAGCGCGGAGCGGCTGCGAATGCCCCAACGCGATGCCGTATCGATGATGTTCGACGGCCCGCGCCCCTCGTCCAGCAAATCGGAGCGGATGCCCTCCAGACGCAGGCGCCGGATAACCGAGCTGGGCGACATGCCCACCGCGCTCTTGAACGCAAGTTGCAGCGCGCGTTCGGTTACGTTGATGTGCGCGGCCACCTCACGCGTGGTCAGGTCGCTGCGCTCGATGTTGTCGAGGATGTAGTGATAGGCACGGCGGTACTTGGCAGACAGCCGCGCGCTCACATCATCGGACGCACGTGACGCGGCGGGCGTGGTCTGGCTGACGCGGCGCACGCCGGGCGATTCGGTGCGCAGGCAGCGCAGGGCGTCCTGCATATAGGCGGTGTAGTACTTGAGCGCGCCGGCTGCGTCGCCACGCTGCGCGGCCATTTTGGCGCGGCAGTAGAGGTAGTCGAAATTCCAGCGGCGCGCGCCGAAAGACGTATCGCGGTTGCAGATCTGGTCATACACCTTGCCGGCCACGTCGTGCTGCTCGCCGCTGAGCGCTGCCAGCACAACCTCCACCTTCGTCTGCATCAACAGGCGGCTACCCATGCGGCGCGATTGCCCGATGATCGCCATGAGCGGGTCGATTGCCGCACGATCGCCATCGGCCATGCGACGCAGCAGGCTCAGGTACTCGGCGCGGCGATGGATCATCGCGGGCACACTCGCATCGTGCGTGCCATTGGTGGCCCATCCGTCGCGGCCGCCCTGGTGATGCAGCATCGCAGCACCCACCTCGGCCGACTGCCAGAACGCGTGTTCCAGCAAGCGGTTGGAGCACCGGATGCCAGCCTGCACCGCAAACTCGTATACGACCAGATCCAGCGTAGCGAGCCAGCCGGCATCATTGCGCTCCGTTGCAATGGCGCGAGCCGATTGCAGCGCCTCGTCTGCTGCATCCTGCTGACCGAGCTGATGGTGCACGAGTGCCAGGCCCAACATGCCTTCGACGCGTTGCAGCCATGTCGCGCCGTCGTCTTCGGCCATGCGGGAGAAGCAGCCTGCCGCGGCCGAATAACGATCGCGCAGCAGCGATTGCCAGCCCATGTTTCGGCACGAGACCACGCGCAGTTGATCGTCCGAATGGCGAATCAGACGCTGCGCGGTGCGGAATGCTTCTTCGGCGTCTTCATCGCACTCCAGCAGCATCGATGCATCGGCCATGGCGAGCACGCCAGCGTAGTCGCCCGCCTCTTTGCCGTGCAGGCCACCATGATCATCGACCAGTTGATACGCGCGATCGAAATCCTCGGCGAAGACGGCCTTCGCATAGTCCGGCAGGCGCTCGCGTGCTGCCAATCCGGAGGCCAAAGCAAAGTAGATGTTTCCCAGCATGTCGACGCTCCCGTGTCAGAGATTGCAGCTCGCGAGGGGCGGGCCGCTTGGTTTTGATTTCCTAAGGACATCCTAAGAAATCGCTGCACCGACAATCTCAACAAAGCTTCGTCAGGCGCTGAACAATACTCACTGCAGATTTTTCGGTTTTGGCGACGTGCCGTCGCCCACCAGTCCGTTCTTGACCCGCTGCAGCAACTGGCTGTATGTGAGCGTGTCCCGCACTTGGCTGGACATCGCCACCACCAGCGCCGTGACCATGAGGATGGCCACCGCGCCCTTGATGGGCTGGCCCAGCGACGCGGGCTCGAGCTTGTCTGCCGCGCGCGAAAGCAGCCCGATGCCAGCGTCGATGAGGAACAACGTCATCATCACCGGCGCGGCCAGCTTGACGGCCGTAGAGAAGATGGAATCGGTTTGCTGCAGCAGAAAACTCTCGGCCACCGCGCTCATGTCAGGCAGCGTCGCGCCCAGCGGCCACCAGTGGAACGACTCGAACACCACGCCCAGCAGAAACAGCATGCCACCCGCTGCATAGAACAACGTCACGGCCAGATTCAGCAATGTGTTGCCGATGGGCGTGTTCTGATCACCCTGCAACGGGTTGCTCATCTGCACGTTGTTGAAACCCGCCATGTTGTCGACGATCGTGCCTGCCGTCTGCGCAACCCAGAACACCGTGGACGCCGCGTAGCCTAGGCACGCGCCCAGGAAAATCTCCTTGCCCGCCAGCAGGAACCACCGGGCCGCGCTCAAATGTTCCGCCACGGCGGGTGGCTGCGCCGTCGCCACGATGATGGCGAGCGTGTAGACCAGGCCATTGCGTGCGGTGCCGGGCACAGACTGGTCGCTCGTGGCTGGCAGGATCGCGAAGATGGTCATGATGCGCACGCACGACAGCGCGAGCAGCGCAAGGATGACCTCCGCGCTTTCATCAAGATCAAACCAGGCGTGCAGAACGGTATCGAGGGCTTCCATATGCGGGCGTGAATATCGTCAGAATGTTTCGTCATCAAGCCGCTGCGCGTGGGCGCGGACGCGCCAGGATGGCCTCCACGGCCTCTTCCTCGGTGGCAAGCTCGCGCTCGGTGGCTTCCTGCTGGTCGATCCGCTCTGCGGTCTTGCGGCATTGGTCGAGCATGGCATCGAGCCGCGCCAGGGCCTGGCGGCGCGCCTTGAGTTCGGCTTCGCGTTCAGCCACTGCAGCGTGCGCGGCCGCCACGTCGTGCTCGGCCTGCACGACCGCGTCGTCCAGCTCGCCGCGAAACGCGTCGTAGCGCAGGTATGCGTCGGCCAGCAGCACGGGGGCGGCAATCAGCTCATCCATGCGGCCGATATGGCCGCGCAGCCGCTCGTGCGCGCGCTCGCACGCGGCTTCGCTGTCTTGCGCGGCGGCTTGTGCATCCGCCACGGCTTGCTGTGCGATAGCGATTTCCGCTTCGACACGACGGCGCTGGCGCGTTTTGGCTTCGATCAGCGTGTGCCATACCGCGGAGCGCTTGCGCTTCATGTCTGGCCCACCTCACTCAGCAGCCGATATGTCTCATCGGGGCTGCACCACTCGTCGGTGCGTTGGCGCAGGAAGTCTTCCATCCATCCGTTCCATTGCACGGCGGTGTCGGCCACGGCATCGCTGCCTTCCTTGTACTCGCCCATCTGCAGCAGGGTCTCGACTTCGTTGTACTTGGCGAGCAATTGGCGCATGCGGCCAGCAGAGGCGCAATGGTCGGCCGGCGCGACTTGCGTCATCACACGGCTCAGGCTGTTCAGGATGTCGATGGCCGGATAGCGATTGCGCGCGGCAATGTCGCGCGACAGGATCAGGTGGCCATCCAGAATGCCCCGTACTTCTTCGGCCACGGGGTCGTTGCCGGATTCGTCTTCGGCCAGCACGGTGTAAAGCGCGGTGATGGAGCCCGTGGCGCTCATGCCGGCCCGCTCGAGCAGGCGCGGCAACTCGGCAAACACCGACGGCGGAAAGCCGCGCCGCGTGGGCGGCTCGCCCGCGGCAAGGCCGATCTCGCGCTGTGCGCGGGCAAAGCGCGTGAGCGAGTCCATCATCAGCAGCACACGCAGGCCCTGGTCGCGGAAATACTCGGCGATGGCGGTGCCCACATGCGCAGCCTTGGCGCGCTCCACGGACGATCGATCGGACGTTGCACACACCAGCACGGAGCGGCGCATGCCTTCCTCGCCCAGGATCTGCTCGATGAATTCGCGCACCTCGCGGCCGCGTTCGCCAATCAGCACGATCACGTTGACGTCGCATTCGGTGCCGCGCGCCAGCATGCCGAGCAGCGTGCTCTTACCCACACCGGCCGGCGCAAAGATGCCCATGCGCTGCCCTTCCGCCAAGGTGGCCAATCCGTCGATCACGCGCACACCAGTGGCCAGCGGCTGCTCCACCAAGCGGCGCGACATCGGGTCAGGCGCCTGCGCAAACACCGGCACGTAGTCATACACATCCAGCGGCGGCCCACCGTCGGCGGGTCGGCCCAGGCCATCCAGCACGCGGCCGAGCAAGCCAGGCCCGATTCCGACCGAAAGCGTGCGCCCGCTGGGCACCACGCGGGTCGAGCGCGATAAGCCCACCACGCCGCCAAAGGGCGCCAGCAGTGCAAAGTGCTCGCTAAAGCCGACCACCTCGCCTTGCTGAAGCGCCGTGCCATCCGGTGTGGTCAACGTGCACAGTTCGCCAAGCTTGACGTCCACGCCGCCCACACGCAGGAGCGTGCCCGTCACTTCCACGACCTTGCCAAGCCGCTGGACGGGCGCCACGCTACGGATCGCCTCGTCCATGGCGTCGATCAGCGCGGCCTTGGTCATGCCGCATCCTCGTCAAAGCCGCCGTCGTCATCTGCGAAGCCTGCGTGCGGATCGGCATGTTCGAGAGGCTTGCGCCTGCGCGCTGAAAGCGCCTGTCGCAGCGCCGCCAATTGCACACGCAGGCTCGCGTCGGCCACGCCGTGGTCCCATTCGCATTGGCAATGCCCGGGCTCCGCACGGTCGTCGGCCAGCACCTCGAAGGCAGCGTTGAGCGAGCCCGTCTGTACGGCCTTGGCGAAGGCGGCGCGAGCCGGTTCGATCTCGTCTGCGCACACGCGCACCGTCAGGCGCGCCTGGCTTTGCAGCACGCGGCCAAGCGTGGCGGCCACGCGCGCGAACAACGCCTGGCGATCGGATTCCAGCACCACATGCTCGACCGCCTGCATGACCGTGGCGATCAGGCGGTCTTCCTCGCGGCGCGTGGCCTCGTCATCGTCGTACGCGCGCGCGGCCATGCTCGCGTGAAAATCCTCCAACGCACGCCGCTGGCCGGCGGCATAGCCAAGCTTGGCGCTGCGCTGCGCGCGCTGTTCGGCTTGCCTGAGCAACTCGTCGGCATTGGCCTGGGCTTGTGCGACGACGGCTTCAGCCTGGGCGTGAGCCTGCGCCAATGCGGCCTCGCGCGCCTCTTCCACGGCCCGCCACGCGGCATCCAGCTCGACCACGTGCCCGTAGTCTTCCGCACGGATCACGTCCGAGCTGACGCCGAGCGGGGCATCGCGCCTCAACCAAATAACCATGACAACTCCGGAAAGAGAACGGGCAACGTTGCCATGAAGGCTTCGGCTTGCGTTTCAGCGGTGGGAGTGCCGGCGCACGGCGGTACCGGCGCTTGCATGCCGATCGTCAGGCGCATCAATTGCGCGAGCGACGGATCCGACACCGTACCGTCGGCAATCAGGGCATGCAGGCCCGCTTCAGCAAGCTGCGCCAAGTCGAGTGCGGGCAGCGGCCCACCAGCATCTGGCGCCCGGTGCTCGCGTTGCGTCAAAGCGGTGAGGGCTGCCTCCCCCAACAGACCGGCAAGGCCGGCGAGGTAGGCACCGTCGATGCATCGCGCCAACGCGGCGCGCCGGCCGATCAGCATGCGGGCAGCCAGCACGCGCTGGAGATCGTCCTTATCCAGCACCGCCAGGCGATGCGCATGCGAAAGCAATGTCGGCAAGCCCACCTGGCCCACACCCAGCGCGATGCACACCTGGCGCCAGTCTTTGGCTGCTGCCGCCGGCACATCGGCTCCTTGCACGGCCAGCACCGATGCATCGCGCACGTGCGCAAGCCCATGCAGCCGCTCTTGATACGCGTGCAACATGCGCAGGATCATGGCGGCGGCCGGATCGGGTGCGGCGTTCGTGCGGTTCATGCTGTCGCGCGCTTCTTCCAGCGTGCCGGCAACTTGTCTTCCAAGCGCGCGCGCGCTGCGTCAAGCCGGGTCCGCACAGCAGACAGCCGGGTCGCGGCACGCCACAGCAGGACGATCACACCCAGCGCACCCACCACGGCCGCGAGCGTGGCCCACGACACACCGGCGGGCGCGCGGCTGGCGGCATCGGTGCTAGGCGCATCTACGGTGCCTGGCACCAGCGTGACACTGACGTTCTCATAGGTGAGCCCCTCCACGCTGTGCACGACCAGGTTCTTGATGCTGGGGACCAGCGAAGATACGTTGGCGCTCGGGCGGTATTTGATGAACACCGACGCGCTGGAAGGCTTGACCACGGTGGCCAACGGATCGTTGTTGGGCAGCACGATCTGTACGTTGGCCACGGCCACGCCATCAATGCGCGAGAGCGTTTGCGAAAGCTGCTGTGATACGCCGTAAATGAAGCGCACCCGCTCTTCCGTGGGCGTAGAGATGAGCCCGTCCTTCTTGAAGATGTCGCCCAGGCTCGCGTACTTTTCATGCGGCAGGCCGTGGCTGTGCAGGACTTCCATCGCGCGGGCAAAGGCATCCTGGTCGACCATCACCGACCAGGTCTTGCCGTCGTCTGGCGAATTCTTCTGCGCGTCGATACCGGCCTGCAGCAGCACGGTCAGCATGTCGTTGGCGTCAGCCTCGCTCAGCTGCGCAAAAAGCTGCTTGTTGCAGCCGGCCAGCAGCGCAGTCAGCACGAACAGCAGTGCCAGCGCACCGCGGCGCACGCGGCAAGATGGAAGCGCGGTTCGCATCATTGGTTCCGCATCAAGGTCTGCACGGCGTTCTTGCCGGAATGCGCAATGGTGCTGCCCAGATGGATCTTCGTCATGGTGGCCGCGCACTCCATTTGCACACGCGCGCCTTCGGCCACCACTTCCTGCACCGACATACCGCGCTCGGCTTCGGTCATGGCCTCCACACGCGCCATCGACGCCTGCACGGCGGCATCTTCCTTCTTGACCAGTTCGCCAACGGCCGAAGGCGCCTTGCTGTGGTGCTGACCGTGCTTGGCGTTCTGCAGCATGGATTCGAAACGAGCGACAAGCTCGGGCGCTGGCGTGGCGGCTTCAGCCGGGGCGATGCCGGTACCCGGCGTGCCGGCAGTCACCGGCGGAATGGCGGTCGGACCTTGGATCATGGTGGGCTCCGGGAGGATGGTTAGGCGCGGGTGAAGTAATGCGCGCTGTGGTACGCGCTCAAATCCACGCTTTCAGCGGCGGGCGCCGCGGTGGGGGTGCCGAACGTGCCGGCATCCATTTCTTCCTGCACACCGATCAGCGTGCGCACCAGCGCGACGGAATCGGGGTCTTCGTCGCGCGCGAGCACCTCGTTGGCATATACGTGCCACTCCTGATCGCCCAGGGCATTCAGACACAGGGCCATCATGGCCGAGGCAAACGGCACCACGCTTTCGGCGCGCTCGCCGTTGTGCAGTTCACGCAGGATGCGTGCGGCGTCGGCGTATTGATGGCGGCCCACCAGCAGCCAGCCTTCCACCAAGTCGAGTTCGCGAAAATTCGGGCGCAGCGTGCGCAGCGCAGTCAGCAGCGTTTGCGCGTTGTCGAACTGGCCGCTGCGCGTTGCATACATCAGGACTTCGAGCAGCCCGCCCAGCAGGCGGTTGCTACATTGAATCGGTTCCATATCGCAGGGTTCTCCGTGTCGGGTCATGTCGATACCGGCATTGATAGACCGGCCGACCTCGGGTGGAACCATAGACGCCCGCATGCCGCGCGCCGGCCAGCCGCCCCGAAAAAGAGCGCCCGACCCCGAAGTTGGCCAGGCCCTGTGCGTCAGTACGCACAACGCAAGACCGCCGACTTTCGCCTCGCCCCGCCCTTGCCCTCCTCCTTGTCCTTTCCCTGGTTTCGGAACGGCGCATCCGCCTTCGCTCAGGCGCCAAGCGCGTAGCGCCCGCGTCTGCACAATGCGTCGCATCGCTACGGCACCGCACGCCGCGGCCTCCTCCGTCGACACCCCAGGGCACCGCCATGTCGGACGAAAAAACCGAAGAGCCCACAGACAAGAAACTCAGAGATGCGCACAGAGACGGCGAAACCGCCAAGAGCGCCGACCTGATCGCCGCCGTCGTGCTGCTGGCGGGCTGCCTGCTGCTTGCCATGACGGCATCGCTGCTGGGCGACCGCTGGCGCGCGCTGGTCGATCTTGCGCTCGATGTGAACAATAGTCGGCACCCTGCGATGACGCTCAAGCAGACGCTCGGCCACGTCGCGCTTCAGCTGGCGCTGATGACGCTGCCGCTGAGCCTGGTGTTTGCGCTGGTCGCATGGATTGCCACTTGGGGGCAGACGGGCATCGTGCTCTCGACCAAGCCGCTCGAACTAAAGATGAGCGCCATCAACCCTGCATCGGGTCTGAAGCGCATCTTCTCCATGCGCTCGATGATCGACCTGCTCAAGATGCTGGTGAAAGCGCTCGCCGTTGGGGCCGCGCTGTGGAAGCTGGTCCTGATGCTGCTGCCAACCATCGTGGGCACGCCGTATCAGCCAGTCATGGATATCGCGCAGATTGGCATGTCGATGCTGGTGAAGCTGCTGGGCGCAGGCGGTCTGCTGTTCCTGCTGCTCGGCGCGGTGGACTTTGGCATCCAGCGCTGGCTCTTCATCCGCGACCACCGCATGAGCAAGGACGAAGTCAAGCGCGAGCACAAGAACAGCGAAGGCGATCCGCACATCAAGGGCCAGCGCAAGCAGCTGGCACGCCAGATGGTGGACGAGGCCAAGCCCAAACAGAGCGTGGCCGGCGCGCAAGCCGTGATCGTCAACCCCACGCACTACGCCGTCGCAATTCGCTACGCACCTGAAGAGTGCGGCCTGCCGTGCATCACCGCCAAGGGAGTCGACGACGAAGCCCTGAGGTTGCGCGAAGAAGCGCAGGCGCTGGGCATTCCGATCATCGGCAACCCACCGCTGGCACGTGCCCTGTACCTCGTGAAGCTGAATGATCCGGTGCCCGAAGCGCTGTTTGAAACCGTGGCCGAAGTCCTCGCCTGGGTGGGCGAGATCGGCGCGAAAGACACCAGCGCCAGACACACCGGCGCAAGCCCTTCCAACTTGAACTGAGGCATCCGACATGGCCAAGAAGACCGCCGTCTCTGAATTCAGCGGCGAAATCGGCATCGCCGCGTTAGTGGTTGCCGTCATCGCATTGATGGTGCTGCCGCTGCCCACCGTCCTGATCGATTCACTGCTGGGGCTGAACATCACGCTATCGGTCGTGCTGTTGATGGTGACGATGTACATCCCCGCGGCGACATCGCTGTCGGCATTTCCATCGTTGCTGCTGTTCACCACGCTGCTGCGGCTCTCGCTGAACATCGCATCGACAAAATCGATCCTGCTGCATGCAGACGCCGGCCACATCATCGAGAGCTTCGGCAAGCTCGTGGTGGGCGGCAACCTGGTGGTGGGTATGGTGGTATTCCTGATCATCACCACTGTGCAATTCATCGTGATTGCCAAGGGTTCCGAGCGTGTGGCCGAGGTCGGCGCACGCTTCACGCTCGATGCCATGCCCGGCAAGCAGATGAGCATTGACGCCGATCTGCGCGCCGGCCACCTGAGCGCAGACGAGGCCCGCAAGCGCCGCGCGCTGCTTGCCATGGAAAGCCAGTTGCACGGCGGCATGGACGGCGCCATGAAGTTCGTCAAGGGCGATGCGATTGCCGGTCTGGTCATCACGCTGGTCAACATCCTGGCCGGCATCGTGATCGGGATCACGTATCACGGCATGACGGCCGGCGAAGCCGCCAACCGCTTCGCCGTGCTGTCGATCGGCGACGCCATGGTGTCGCAGATTCCTTCGCTGCTGATCTCGGTCGCGGCCGGCGTGATGATCACGCGCGTGTCTGACGATGACCACGGCGCCAAGCCAAGCTCGCTCGGCAAGGAGATCGTGCGGCAGCTTTCAACCAGTGCACGGGCCATGTTCACCGCCAGTGCGTTGCTGGCAGGCTTTGCGTTGGTGCCGGGGTTTCCGTCGTTTCTGTTTATCGCGCTGGCAGGTGCGGTCTTCGCCTTTGGCTATACGTTGCGCAAGCGCCTGAACACGGGCAGCACAGCCGACACCGATACCCTGCCCGCGCTGCTGCGCGAAGGGTCCAAAGACAAGGCACCGACCATCGCCGACAAGGCCCCGTCGTTCACGGCACCCCTGGGGGTTCGTCTGGGCACGCGGCTGGCAGAGGGACTCGACATTCCCAAACTCGATGCTGCATTCCAAAGCGGGCGGCACGCATTGGCTGAAGAGCTAGGCCTGCCCTTCCCCGGCATTGCCGTATGGAAGAGCACCGCGCAACCCGAAGACGCCTATGAAGTGCTGGTGCACGACATCCCGGGTCAGCCGGTGGCGGTGTCCGACGGAAAAGTATCGGTATCCGACCTGCCGGAACCAATGCGCGCACAACTGGAGGCGGCCCCCGATACCGCGCCCCACGCTGAACAGGTGATTGCAGACCACGTCGTGCACGTGCTGCGCAAGCACGCGCATCTGTTCATCGGCCTGCAGGAAACACAGTGGATCATGGAACGCGTGACCACCGAATACCCCGGCCTGGTCACCGAGGCGCAGAAGGCCGTGCCCGCACAGCGTATGGCCGACGTGCTGCGCCGCCTGCTGGAAGAGCAGGTGCCCATCCGCAACATGCGCGCCATCCTGGAAAGCCTTGTCATCTGGGGCCCGAAAGAAAAAGACACGTTGATGCTGGTGGAGTACGTGCGCGGCGATCTGGGGCGGCAGATCGCGCACCAGGCCACGTGTGGCTCACGCAAGATGCCCGCCATTCTGCTGGACCAATCGGTGGAGCAGACGGTGCGCCAGGCGATCAAACCCACGCCAGCAGGGAACTTCCTGACGCTCGATCCGCAGCAGGTCGACACCATCGTCACGCGGCTGGAACACATGAGCCGCAGCGCGCCACAATCGGGAGCAACGCCTGCGGGGGCGCTTGCCATCGTCACGTCCATGGACATCCGCCGCTATGTCCGCCGCATGATCGAGCCGCGATTGCAGGCGCTGAACGTGTATTCGTTCCAGGAGCTGGGCGCGTACGTTGATCTGCAGCCCGTGGGCAAGCTCACGCTGTAAGCCGCCATGACCACGCCCGTACGCCTGTGGCGAGCCCCACCCATCGTCCACCCGACCACGCCCGTCCGGCGGCCCGCAACGCAACGCAGCGCAGACGGGCGCGCCGGCATACCGGCCGAACCCTGCGCGGTTGAAAGTGCCAGCTGGATACCGCTCGATGCGTACGGCGACGCTGCATGCGAAGACACCGCCGAGCACGAACCGCCCACGCAAGACCACGCCGACGCGCAGCCCGATGAAGCGCAGCCCGAGACCCCGCCGCTGCACACCTCGGCCATGGCCAGCCGCCTGGTGCGCACGTGCTCCGAGATCAGCGTGGGGAGCACCGTGACGGAGCATCTCGCGCAGCTGCTCTCCAGGTTCTGCGGCTCCCGCGTTGTGAAAGCCAACAGCGAATGCTGGGAAGTCACGCTCGATCTCGACCCCCGTGTGCTGCCTGACACCCGCCTCACCCTGCGCCTTTCGCCCCACACGCTATGGCTTCGCTTCCTGGCGGCACACCCACGGGCGCGCGACTTACTCTCCGAGCATGGCGATGCACTGCGCCAACGCATCCACGTTTTGCTGGAGCAGCGCATCGATATCGAACTCGAAGTGTGGTGACCGTTGCCACGCCCCACCCGACACCTCCCGCCGACTCGCTATGGACACCGGGCTTACGCCATCCCCGCTCGATGCGCATCTGCGTGCCTTCACGCCAGCCCAGGCCGCGTTGACACGGCTAATCGGCACGCCGTTTCCGGATGACGATGGTCGCCACTGGCAACTGCGCGCCGTAGAAAACGCGCCGCCCATGCAGGCGCCCGTGCGATTGGGCATCCGCTCATCGCTGTGCGCGGTCGACGTTGTGGTTGAAGGCGCCAACCACCCCGCGCTCCACGCCATCGCGCACGAAGCCGATGCGCAACGCCGCGCGGCGCTTGCCGGGCTTTGGCTGACGCCGATGCTCGACACGCTGTCTGCCGCCGGGTTGGGAGATGCAGCCCTCGCGACGTTCGCACCCGAACACAACGATGCGCAACGTAGCGATCGGCCTGAACTGCCGATGCGGCTGGATGGGCCACATGGTGAAACGCCATGCCGCATCGCCACGCTGGATTGGCATGCCGCCCCGCCCGCACCACCCATGGCCGATCGCAACGCTGTGATCGCGCAATTTGGTGTTGTCGGTCTGCCGGTGGACGTGCGTATCGCCAGCCGTCGGTGCGCAACGCACACCCTCTCTTCGCTTGCAGCCGGCGACGTTCTGCTCGGCTGGGGCCAGCATGCCTATTGCCCCGACACCGATGCAGGCGCCGTACGCCTGACATGCGGCGACAGCCGACGCGCTCACTTCACTGCCCATGGTCACTACAAGGAAGGCACCGTGACGATTCTCGATGTTCCTATGCTCGCTGACGACGACACGATCGCCGCACACGACACCACACACGACAGCTCAGACGGCATCGCAGTAGAAGCACTGGAGGTGCCCGTACACCTTGAGGTGGCCGTGATGAGCCTGCCGCTTGCCGAGCTGGCCGCGCTGGCGCCGAACCATGTCTTGCAGCTGCCCGTCTTGCTGCGCGATGCCACGGTACGCCTGGTCTGCCATGGCCAGACGCTGGGCCACGGCCAGCTCGTGGCAGTGGGAGAACACCTCGGCTTGCAGATCTCCGCCATGAGCGCGCGCCATGCAGAACATTGAATTCGCCTCGCTCATCATTGCGGCGGTTGCCATTGCACTGTTGCCGTTTGCCGCCATGGTGGTCACGTCGTACACCAAGATCGTGGTCGTGCTCGGCCTGCTGCGCAACGCGCTGGGCGTGCAACAGGTGCCGCCCAGCATGGTGCTTAACGGCATTGCGATGATCGTATCGTGCTTCGTGATGGCCCCGGTCGGCATGGAGGCGATGCAGCGCGCCCACATGCAGCTCAATGATTCCAGCGCGAACGTCAGCCAGGTCATGCCGCTGCTCGACGCAGCGCGCGAGCCGTTCCGGCAGTTCCTGGACAAGCACACCAACGCACGCGAAAAAGCGTTCTTCATGCGCTCTGCGCAGCAGCTGTGGCCCCCCGCCAAAGCCGCGCAGCTCAAGGAAGACGACCTCATCATCCTCGCGCCCGCCTTCACGCTGACGGAGCTGACGGCGGCATTCCGCATCGGCTTCCTGCTGTATCTGGTCTTCATCGTGATCGACCTGGTGATCGCCAACCTGCTGATGGCGTTGGGGCTGTCGCAAGTGACACCCAGCAACGTCGCCATTCCGTTCAAGCTGCTGCTCTTCGTGGTGATGGACGGCTGGTCTGTGCTGATTCACGGCCTAGTCAACACGTATCGTTAATGGGGCCGCCATGGACTACGACAACATCACGCGTCTGACCAGCACGGCGCTCATGCTGTGCCTGCTGGTGTCTTTGCCCGCCGTGGCGGTGTCCGCCATTGCCGGGCTGCTGATTTCGTTCGTGCAGGCCGTGACCTCGCTGCAGGACAGCAGCATCTCGCACGGTCTGAAGCTCATCATCGTATCCGTGGTGATTGTGGTGGCTGCGCCCTGGGGAGCGGCGTCGATCCTGCAGTTCGGCAACACGATCCTGCAATCGCTCTTCCAATAGGGGATGTCATGACACGTATCTCCGCTTCGACGCCCAACGTTTTCTCGCTGCCCGATCCGGCACCAGCACAACCGCCGAACACGGCTGCTCCGCACCATCGCAAGCACCATCGGCATGGCGTGCACGGACACCACCATTGGGCCGAGCAGCTGGTAGAAGATCAACTGCATCATCACAAGCACGTCGCACAGCTTGCAAAACGCGTGCGCCGGCCGCGCACGGGCAAACGCACCGGTGCGGGCTCACCCGAAGAGCCGATCACCGACAGCACGTTCGAAGAATTGCTCCTCATGCTGGAGGAGCATGCGCGCAAGGTCGAGCCCATGGTGATTGGGCTGTCATCCCGGCAGGACCAGCGCGACGGCGATGACGAACAGTCGCGAGACCACCGCAGCGCCCAGGGCCGCCGTGCCCTGTTGCTGCAGTACTTGCAGGAACAAGCCGCCGAGACCGATTCCGCCTCCCCGCAGAAAGCCGGGGCCGCCGCGACCGGCGCGTTACCGGCCGACACGCCGCTGTCCGAGCTGGAGTCGTCCAGCTACCAGCGGCTTGAACAGGAGTTGCTTGCCGTACGGCACGCCATGCATACGGGCCACCCGATGCCGCTGCGCATGGCGTTCGACATCCTGCGCAGCTATCTGAAACAAGCGCCTATTGAAGGCATGCCAGGCACGCTGGCCGCCGTGAAAGACCGGCTGCTGGCAACCACCACGCCACAACACGCAGCCGCCAGCGCACTGACCGACCGCGAAAAGACATTCAACCTGCTGTTTCCGCTCTTGCTGCTGAGTCCATCGCGGCCGCGCATTGGCCGCGAGCGCGGCGAAAGCATCGCACGCAGCAGCGCCGTCGCGCGCCGCTGGACAACTGAAATCTGGTCTTACCGGGCGGGGCTGGGTCTGGCCCTGCCTCCGCTTCCTGATCCTTCCCCGCAATCACCATGAACAAGCACATTCGCGTGTTGGCAGGCGCGCATGCCGGCGCATGCCTCGACCTGACTCCGGGCCGCTGGACGGTAGGCCCCGACGCACAAGCCAGCATCCGCATCTCTGATTGGGCGGGCGATCCGCTCGCGCTGCTTGTCGATACAGAACACGGCGTCCTGATCGAATCCGACGATGGCGGCAGCACCTGGGCCGACCTGACCCCCCGCCGCTTTGGCGAGATCATTCTGTGCGTCGGACCGGCCGGTGAGGCATGGCCATCCGACCTTGCATTGCTGGAGCGCGTGCTATCGCCCGCAGCCGCAGAGGCTGGCACTCACAGCGTTGCCGCCGCGCAAGCTCCTGCTTCCGACACACCTACGCCCGCCCGGCCCCGTGCACGCAAAGGCTGGATGGGCGTGACGGCAGTCGCGCTGCTGACACCGTGCGCACTTCTGCTGGCATCGACGCGCGAAACATCCTCCGCCGCGCATTCCGCAGCCACGGCACCGATACCGCTGCTGGAACGTGTGCGCACATGCCTAGCGCTGCACCGTATCGACGGCTTGCAGATCGAGCAGCACGATAACGAGATCGTCGTGCACGGCATCGTGACTTCAGCCGCCGAAGAGCTCGCCACACTGCGCGATCTGCGCGCGGTGTCAGCGTCCGTCCACACCGATCTTTCAATCGCGCAGGAGGTCATTGAAAACCTGCGTGAATCGCTGCAGGAACCGGGGCTGCGCATCAGCTATCTGGGCAGCAACCGGTTCTCCATCACAGGGCCAGCCATGCACCCGGAACGGGTTCGTGCAACGGCGGACCATGTGCGCAGCGACCTGGGCGGCAACATCAAGGACATCGCCCTGGATATCACGCAGGCACGCGTGCGTGACCCCAAAGCCGATGCCACGTCCGCACTTTCGGTGGATGAACTGAGCTACATCGAAAGCTCCGACGGCACCAAAGATTTTCTCGCTGCGCGGCGTTAAGGCGCCTGTACGTTCTTGCCATTCCCCTCTTCTGGAGACACCCATGTTTGACCACTTCACGCTCGACATCATCGAAACGTTTGACGGCATTCAGGCTTTTGCCAAGCAGGAAGGACCAAAGGATTTCGGCCCGCTGAACAAGGCCATCGACGCGCTCAAACACACCGCCATGGATATGGAACAGCGCGCCATTCGTGCGACGGACGTCAACAACCGCGAGCAGCTTCGCGTGCTGTCGCATGGTTTTTCCAGCGCGGCACAAGTGTGCTCGGGGTTGATCCCGGCATAACACGCGCACCGCGCAGACGGGCTTCGCGAGACGACATCACATTTCGCCTCTTCGCCAGTCCAGCGCAGCGAAATCCACGATGATGACTTCACGGCGAACACAACAGCAGCACGTTCGCTAAACCGAATCAGCGACATCCCATACCGGGGTGTTGTTGAAAAACCCGGCTCTCACCCGAGACCACTCATCCACTGAAAAGGAGTTTGCCATGACCGTTCAAACCGTTACCGCAGGCGTGCGCGATGCCGCTAGCGACGTGTCGTTCAACGCTCAAAACGAAGCCATCACCAAGGAAGGCGAGCAAGACATGCTGAACGCAGCCAAGCTGCAAAACGAACTGAACCGCACCAACATGTTCGCCAAGCTGATGGAAGCGGGCCCGAAGGCCGCCAAGGACCTGATCTCGTAATGGTCGGTTCTGGACGGCACACCTTGTGCCGCCAACGTTCGGGAACGGGGCCGCGCCGTTCCCGAGCGGTTTTTCAACACACCGCACCGCGCGCTTCTGCTGTTCTCTGTACTCGGCCCATCGCGCCGCCGCCCGATTCACTGAATCCGACCTGCTACCGCGATCCCGACATGACACCGATCCACCGCAACGTTTCCGCAGCGCCTGCAACCCCTGCGCCGGACCAATCCGCATCGCGCCCTGTACACGCCCATACAGGTGCGCGCGCATCCGGCACGTTGCAAGCCGTGGTATCCGCCGGCACGCAAGACATGCTGAACGCAGCCCATCTGGAAGATGTACTGAACCGCACGCAAGCATTCGCCAAGCTGATGGAAGCCGGCCCGAAAGCGGCCAAAGACCTGCTGGTGTAAAGCATGAGCATCGAACGGCGCGACAGCCTCATCCGCGACATGTGCATGCATCTGCAGATTCCGGATGCCGATGCCATCATCGCCGCCGGCAGGCTCACGGTGGAGGGCTTCGAAGTCATCATCGATGCGGTCGAGGAGGACCTCGATGCGTTCTACCTGAACTTCGACTACGGCATCGTCACAGGCGGCCGCACGCTGCGCGTGTTCCGCCTCATGCTCGAAGCCAACGTCACCATCTATGCGCAAGACCATGCCCAGCTCGGGCTGGATGGCGATACGGGCGGCATCATCTTGATCGTGCGCGTGGCGTACGACCCCGACATCGACGGTGAACAGCTGGCCGAACTGCTGGGCCACTATGCCGAGCACGGCCGATACTGGCGCGACAACATCCTGCAGACGACCGACGACATGTTCGAGAACCTCTCGAACGGTACTTACGTGTGGATTCGTGCGTAACGCGCAATGCGTGAGGCGAACGACAACGCTTCCACCCGAGCGGCTTCGCAGCGTCCGTGATGATTTCGTGAACGCGAACGTCCGCTGTCATATAACGCCGTACGCTCGCGGCATTACCTGCGAAGGTGCTCGTTGAAGCTGACGCGTCGGCTGCCTGGGCATCGCCAATCCACGTTCATGTCTGCCTCACGCACACCGTATCTTCCGCCCCTAGACGTCCCGCTTCTGCGCGCCGATGAGTTTTTCCCGTTCGCTGCGCACCCCATCCACATCGGCACATATCAGCTCTGGTTCACGTGTGATGCAGACGCCGACCCTGAGTCGGTCACGGTTTGTATCGACCTCGGCAAGCCGCTCGAGATCAACGTTGACGAAGCACTGCACGTGATCCTCGGGCTCTGCCTCGGCCTGCCTGCTTCGTCGCGGGGCGTGGTGGCGCAGCAGGCGCACACCGGTACGCTGGTCTATCGCTTTCCTTACACGCTTCACGAAGACCCGACGGGCGCTCTGCTGGTTGACGCAATGAGCGGGCTTGCAGCATCTGCCATATCGGTCTCAAAGTGGTCGGTGCACTGACGGATTGCGCGTGGGCCGGTGGCATGCAACTTCGCCACCGTCACACCCCGTTCGCATTGCACGCGCGTTTGTCATTCGGCCGCATCAAAGTGGTATGCCGATTGACCACGCCAGTGCCTGAACATCCCGAGCCATGCCACCTTCACGCCTGTTGCCCGTCAACGTGCCGACATCGCCGTCGGAGTACGAGACACTCCACGACTTCGCCGCGCGCACGCCATCGCCACCGGCCAAGGACCGCGATGCTCCGCAGCCCCGCAAGAAGGGTGGCTGGCTCAGCAACCTGAAATCGCGCGTGCGCGAAAAACTGCCCAAGAGCGACGAGACAGAACTGGCCACACTGTTAAGCGACCGCAAGCGCTCCGGCGCATCGTTCAATACGGTGGACAACTACAAGGCGCCTACACGCGGCACGTTGACAACCACACCCGAGGTAACACCACAGGCCGCCGAGGGCACGCCGCGCCCTGCCACACCGCAGTTGCAGGAACAGCACGAGGCACGCCGCGCGGCACGTTCCCAGCGCAAAACGTCGACCATGATGCAGCGCGCCGAACAGGGTGCGCAGCGCTTGCGCCAACGTGGAAAACCGCCGACGCCGCCCCCGCCCGCATCGACAGCGGCGCTGACGGTGCCTGCCACCGCTGAAGCGTTCCGCCAGAGCATTGCGCAGTTGTTCCGCACGGCGGGTAGCACAAGCGAACGTGAGCTGCTGGCCGATCGGCTCGGCGTCTTGGCGGCTCCGGGGCAGGGTACCTCGTCCGCAGCAGGCAGCTACATCCGCCCGATGTTGGCGGCGCGCGCACTGGCGGCCACCAGCGGCGGCAATGCGGCCGATGCGCTGCGGGTGCTGCAGCACGTCACGCATGCGGTGCACTTTGACGCCGCCGCCTTTGCTGCGCACGTACCGACGCCAGGCAATGAAGGCTCAACGCATTCCACAGGCAGCTCATCGTTGGGCATGGGCCGCCTGTTCAATGAGACCGCATCGGCAACGTCGTCGCACCGCTCCAGCGTGTCTGACCTGGGCCTGCCCCATCTGTTTGGCGAGGGCGAAACGTCGCCACAGCGCAGCGAAACCGGCGCCAGCCAAACCAGTGACGAGCAAAGCCCGCGTTCGCTCTCACGGCAATCCAGCCTGTCGGCCCAGTACGGCTCTGACGGCTCCGCTGGTTCTTCACGCAGCCTGACAGTCCCGCCAATGCCGCAGGGCATGAGCGATGCCGGTGTGGCAAGCGCGGCATGGCGCGCGGCGCAGTTGCTCTCGCGCAGCCATCCCGGCTTTGAAGCGCTGACCGCTCTGATGCAAACCCCGCCCGCCCCGGAGCAGGCGCACACCGCGCGCGCCTTCCTGCAGGCGGCTGACCATGTGCATACCGCCGCCACCACAGCGGCCGACCCCACCGCCCTGTTGCACGCGCATCCGGCGGGCAGCGGCACCCAGGCCCAGGCGCTCGCCGTCAACGTCATGCACGCCGGCGCGCTCAAGCTGCGCGGCGAGCCCGTCAGCGCACAACAGGCCGGGGTCCTCTTTGCGTGGCACCAAGGCTTTCGTGAAGATGGTCCGGGATCGGATCTGGCCAACACCAAGGCGCGCCTGGCCAAGTTTGTCGGGCGCAGCATCCCGCGGGTGGAGAAGCAGACCACGAGCAGCCATTTCTGGCAGATGATCGGCAAGAAGAAATCGCCGCTGTCATCGGCTGCGCTTGGCATGCACGGCGCGCAACGGCCTGGGCTCGTCAAGGAAATGGACGCCTATACGGCGGCGCTGCGAACGATGATCGACGCGCTCGCGCATGCAGACAATGCGCCGTCGATGCATACCATCGCGCACCCGGGCGATCTCTGGCGCAGCACGATCCTCGCGCACTGGGCCGAGCTGGCAGCCGCCAACGCGCCGTTGAGCGACTACGCGCTCACGGCAGAGAAGCTGCGCGCGCTACAGCCTGAAGTGGGCGCAGCCGTCAGCCGCATGCAGCGTGAGAACGCCGAGCCGACCGCCGTCGCCGGCACGCCGGGCAGCTCGCCGGCCCATCAGGAATTCGCGCAGTTCGTGGCCGCGGCCGGACTGGCCGACGATGCAGACACCCGGGGGTGGGCGCAGACCCGGCTCGACACGCTGACCCTGCCGCAGGTGAGCGCCGCGCGGGCCCACGTGGCCAAGCTCATCGATCATGCGGGCCTGGTGGGCGAGCCGCCGGAATACCTGGTGGGGCTGCAGCCATCGGCCACGCTGTTGCGCTACTGGAGCGCCCACGCGGGCGAGGTCGCAGAAGCCCCTGCATTCCGTAGCGCACTGGAGCGTGCCGACAAGCTCGAGCACCCGGAAGACCTCAAGATGCAGGCGCCCACCATCGAAGACGCGCGCAAGACCATCGAGACGCTGCTCACGTCCATGGAATCAGGCAACAAGGTGCGCCTGTCCAACGGCGGCTGGATTGGCGGCAGCACGGCCGGCGTATCGACAGGCTTGTCGCACGTCGGCAAGGCGCTGCCGGTGCCCGTATCGGTACAACTGGACGCCAATTACGGCAGGGGCCGCCAGGCCGTGGTGGAAATCGGACGCAGTTCTCATGGGCGCGACGTGTTCGTCGGCACTGACCGCACGATGCGCGCCTCGGTCGGTGTGGGTGCCTCCGTTGGCTACGACCTCAAAACCTGGGGCAAGCGCCTGCGCGCCAATCTGCTCGCCGTCAAGGTCACGCCATTCGATCTGGAGACAGGTGAGCCGCGCGGCGTGGTCATCCGTGCCACGCGGCCCACACAGCGCCCCGTAGAAGGCCACGACGACTGGGAACCCATCAAGTACGACGACAAAGCCGCTGCGGATGCCATCGTCAAGGCCACCAACCTGCTGTTCGAGCACGCGTCCGCCGCGCCCGAGCACCGACCCGATGCCGATACGCTGTGGAATACGCTGGCACAGCACTGTGGCGAAAGCGGTGGCAGCGGCGGCATTTCCATCAGTTGGGTCGACCAGACCAAGAAGCGCTGGCGCGCGTCGATGGACGCGAGCGTTGGCATGAACGTACGCGTGAGCAGCCCGCACACGCCGGTGCGGATCGGCCCCTCTGCAAGGCTGCGCGGCGAGAAGACACTCAGCAACACGGCCACCCTGCAAGAGAAGACCGGCACGATGCGCATGGAGCAGTTCAGCGTCGCCACAGGGCACAAGGTGACGGCACGCGGTGGCCTGGCGTTCTCGGTGGGCCGCACTTTCTACACAGCGCCCCCCGATGACAACGCATCGGCCAAGGCCGGCGAGAGCGGCAAGTTCACACAGTCGTTTACCGGCGGCATGCCGCTGGGGTTCAACTGGAAGCTGTCGGAAGGCGGCCACACGACGAAGGTGAAGATGGCTTACCAGAACGGCAAGATTGCCGATCGCGTCAGCTACTTCGACACCGAATACCGCAGCGTGCGCGAATACCTGGCCGTCGTGCGCAGCGACCGCGATGCGTGGATCAACATGCTTGCCCACAAGCCCGGCGGCACGCCGGAAAAGGCCGTACGCGAGTTCGAAGCCTACTGCGAGACCGTCGAGAAGCACGCCCGCCCCAACCAGCGCTACCTGCACCGACATCGGCTTCGGCCGTCTGCCGCTCGCGAGATCGAGGGCCACCTCGCCTTGTCGGACCTGCACCGAAGCATCGACCCGAATTCTGCCGACGCACAAGCCTCCGAAGCGCTGGCGCAGGCGCTGCTGGAGGCGCCCACGTCGCGCCTGCCGGAAAAGCTCGCTATCGTGGAACAGGTGTCCACCAGCCGCAGCCGTGGCCTGACCAGCGCGCTACAGCTACGGGCCAGCAAGGAAGCGGAAGGCACGCGCGAACTCGCCGCCATCAAGTTCGGTTGAAGATCAATTCATCAGGTTGTCAGATAAGCCGGCGAATTAACAGTTTCGCCGGTTTTTTTATGTGCATATGCGCATAATCGTTCACACAGAATGCGGCATTCGCATGCTCAAATGACGATTGCTGACTCAACAAAAAAAACTCAATCAGATCTAAACGCGATTTCACTCTTTATAGGGATGTGTGAGCAAATTGTGAACGTTATGCTTGGCCCCAGTTTGAAGCGCCATCTGCAAAGATTCCTCTGCGCGATGGCTTGAAATGGGGAAGCGCTATGAAGTTCGCCGTACTGACCTCCAACCCGTCCAGCTTTGCCTACGTGGCAAGCTGCCTATCCACGCAAGAGGCGGAGTGCGTCCGCTTTGACGACGCCCTGTCGCTGCTGCGTGCGCGCCGCACGGAAACGTTTGATCTGTTGATGATCGACGCTCAGCACTTCCGTACAGCAGGGCAACTCGTGCTGTCGTGGCGGGAGTGCAATGCCGACATGTGCTGGCCCACCCTGGTGTTCGGGCAGTTTGTCGACCGGGGGGACATGGCGTCAGCCTTCGATGCCGGGGTGGACGATGTGTTGACCGGTCACTTCAGCGCCGAAGAGCTGCAAGCCCGCGTGCAACGGGCATTGCGGCGTGCCGAGCCGGTGCGACAGAATGCCGGTATCGACGTCGTGGTGGGGCCGTATCGCCTTTGCCGCCTGACCCGCACGGCGACGGTCAACAGCATCCCTGTTCGCATGACCGCTCGGGAGTTTGCGACGGCATGGCTGCTGTTCTCTTCGCCAGGCTCTTTCCTGTCACGTCAGCAGATCGCATCCGCCGTGTGGGGCGCAGACGCCAGCATCGTCGAGCGCTCGATCGAGCAGCACATCTACAAGCTGCGCAAGAAACTTCAGTTTGGCTCCGAGACCGGCGTGGAACTCAAGACCGTCTATGCACGCGGCTATCAGCTGGCCGTGCAAGTCGCCAGCAACGAGCCGGCAGGCCCGCACGCGCACGCCGTTCTGGCCGCTTAAGCGGCCTTTTTGCGCAAACGATTGCGCGCTGTAAGGCCGACTGCCTACAGCGAATTGTTTTAGCGTTTCTTAATGAAAATCTTCAGGGCATATATTTCAGTACCGGCTTAATAAATTCAGTGCCGGTTTAAAACATACTGTCCTGCCATTGGTTATCGCGTTAATGACTTTCGCGCGATCGACCGTCACCCACACATTGCTGATATAACGCTGCCAATTCGGTCCGATTGCGTGCTTGTAAACGCATCAGGATTTGACGCACATGCGATTTCACGGTTTCTACGCCGATATGCAGCGCCTGTGCGATCTCCACATTGGATTTTCCTGAGGCCGCCTCACGCAGGATGTCGCACTGCCGTGGTGTCAGCACGGAGAGCACAGCCCCCCTGTCCGACGGAGGGACAGGCGCCTTCCGCGTGGATTCCAGCATCCGCCCGAGCATCGCGTGCGCCTGCTCCAGCGTGACCGGCTGAGCTGGCGGGTCTTCGCCAGCGGCCTCGGCAAGCTCGGTCAGGTCGACCAGGATCACACCGTTGGATGCGCGTGTCACCTGTCGAACCGTGATCGTGACAGGTAGCACCGCCGGCGCCCGCCAAGCGGCAGCTACAGGAAGCGGGGAGAAATACCGGCTTTCTCGCGTGTTGTCGTCTGCGTGTAGCAGCACGTCGTTCTGGGCCCGGGCGTTCATGTCGTCCTTCGCTCTTGTGGAAGCTATGCATCTGGATGCAGTGGCGCGCGCGGATGGGGTTCCGCGACAGCCTCTTACTCTCTCTGTGCAACGAGGGAGAAAAACCGGAACCCCGATCGAGAAAAAATTTCGCGGCCGACGTGCGCTCAGCGTGGGCCGATGCGCACCCACACGCCGCCAAGCTCCTTCACCTGGATAGGCAGCGTTTCGGCCAGCATGTGAAGGGCTCGACGTCCCTCCAGTGGGAACCGCCCCGTCACGCGCAGGTCGGCCACCTCGGGGTGCAGCTCGATCAGGCTACGGTGGTAGGGGCGCAATGCGTCGATCACATCCGCCAGCGGCTGGTGTTCGACTTCGACCATGCCGCGCGTCCAGGCGGCCACGTTGCGCGCCATCAACGTCAGTTTTTCGATGCCACCGTCGCCCAGACGCCGTACCTCGCCCGCATGCGCCGTGGAAACGGCACCGGTCGGCGTCGACAACGCTGCGCTGCCTTCGAGCACGGCAACCGTCATCGCGCCACTGGGCTCCAGCGTTGCGCAAATCATGCCACCCGTGCATTCCACCGTGCCCGCCGCAGACCACAACCGCAACTGGCCCGACGGCGACCCTGCCACAGCCAGCACGCTGCCGCTGCGCAGTCGCACGTCGTAACCGCGCGCACCCACAGAGGCATCCACCGCGCTGCGCGCGTTCAGGCGTAGTTGATAGCCGCCGGCCAGCGCGAAGTCGCGGCGCTCCGAGGTGACCGTGCGCATGTCGGCAACCAGGTCGGATAGCGGGATCTCTCTGTCAACGAGGGCAGCAACACCCAGACCCAGCCCGCTGAAGATGAGCGCGCGGCGCACATGCCGTGTCGGCGAAGACGGCGTATCGAGAAGCCGCCGCGCGGCGCGACGGTGCGGGTCTGCCACGGGCGGCAGTGCCATCGAACCCAACGCGCCTTGCAAACGCTGCACGGCAGCGGCATGCGCGGGATCGGCTTCCTGCCAAGCGGCAAAGCGCTGGCGCTCCATCTCCGAAGCCGTGCCCGAGCGCAGTACGACCAGCCACTGGATCGCCTGCTCGGCGATCCGATCATCCAGCGCGTGCTTCACGATGATTCGGCCAGATAGCACAGGCGCATGGCCTGCGTCATGTATTTCTGCACCATGCGAACGGAGACCTGCAGGCGCTCGGCAATCTCAGGGTATGTGAGGCCATCCAACTGGCTGTAGAGAAAAGCGGCGCGCGCCTTGGCGGAAAGCCCATCGAGCATACGATCGATGGAGGTGAGGGTCTCGAGGATCAACGCGCGGTCTTCCGGGGATGGCAGCGTTGCTTGCGGTTGCGTGGCGGCCCACGCCATATAGGCGTCTTCCAGATCACGACGGCGCCAGAGGTCATAGAGCAAACGCTGCGCAATCGTTGTCAGCAAGGCGCGCGGCTCGCGGATGTCTTGCCACCCGGGCCTTTGCAGCAATTGCACAAACGCCTCCGCCGCAATGTCTTCAGCGCCAAAGCGACAGCCCGTCTTGCCGCCCATACGACGGGCGAGCCATGCATAGTGTTGTCGGAACCAGTCAGAGGCCAGTTCGGTAACTGGCTGGCAGGTTTGCGTCACGGTACCCTCCGCGAAAATCTGTGCTGGCCGTTCCCCGGCAAACGGCCCGATCCGGTGTTGAGAAAGCCCCCACCCAGATGTCGAGATTCTAACCACCGCTGATATTTCAGGTGAGCATTTTTTCGGCTTTTATCGCAGTTTTTCGGCAGACCCGCTACATCCAGATGCCTCTGCTGTCATCGTTCAGCGGTGCAACCCGGTTGCTGCAATTCGTTGCAGCGACAACCGCCACGGCGCCCGCCCATGCCCCCCGAAGAACTGCCCCACCCCCCGTTTGACGTCGACGCATTGCCCGCGCATGCCCTGCGCATCGGCACCCGCAACATCTGGCTGGCTTATGACAGCTACGCCGAACCCGACATGCTCACGGCGTACGTCGAACTTGGGCCGCGCGAGACGTTGGACGTCGCGCTGACGCTCAACCTGCTGCTCGGTCTTTGTCTGGAAGTGGACGGTGCCGCACGCGGCAGTGTCGTGCGACACCCGCAGACCGGCCAGATGATCTATCGCTTCCGCTATGCGTTGGACGACGACCCCGAAGCGACCGATTTGCTCGATGCCATCGCTGCGCTCACGGCGGAGCTGGACGGCGGCGGCGCGCCCACGCGGTACTGAGCCGCCAAAGCGGAGGCTTCGGATGCCGACGCAGCACTTCGGCACGCGTGAAGTTCGCCGACAGAGGCTGGCTACGCTTGCAAGGTTCAATTGTGCTCGGGCGAAACCGCGTTGCCCCGGCATGCCAACCTCGGAGCCCTCGCCCATCATGAAGATGAAGATATTTTCTCGCCACTCCAGCGCGACGCCTCCGGCGCAGACGTCGTCCAGTGCACCGGCATCGCAATCCGCGCAGCCATCGATGCCAAGCGTGCGCAAGACTTCGCAGTTGCCAAGCGGCCTGCGTGCTCTTGCCGACATGGCGGTTGGGGGCCGGCAAAGGGAATCTGCGAAATCGCTCAGCAACGCACAGCTCAAGATTGAGCTGTCGAATACCAACTTGAGCGGGCGTGGAACGCGCGCTGTGCACCGGGAAGCCAAGAAGCGTATTCGCGAGGGCAAACTGCAGTGGCCGCCGCAACAGCCCGCGCAACCGCAAACTGCTGCGCCCCAGGCACAGGCACAGGGGCACGCCAGCAGTTCAGCCGCTATGCCGGCTCACACCTCACACGCTCAAGCAAACCCGACGCAAGCGAACCCGAACCCGGCACCCACGGAGCCGCCCCATGCCGAATCGTCTGGGACGGCTCACACGCACAGCGCGGAGCACGGCACGCAGCACGAGCTTGCCATCGTGCTGCAGCCGCCCTCACCCACCTCGCCGCCGTTGTCTCCCTCGTCCAGCGCGCACGCGCAAGGCCGCCACACGCCGCCGAATGCGCCCGTGTTCGATCCGGATACCGGCGCGCTCAACAAGCCCCAGTTGCGCCAGATGGCGCTTGCACTGAAAGATGCGCTCCCCACGGTGCCGATGGCGCTCACGCGCTCGCACCCGCACAGTGACGGGCTGCGCGCCAAGCTTCAGCATCAGTTAGGCACCCTCCAGACGATTGCCGCGGACAACACCCGCAAGGCTCCGCACGAGGTTGGCATGGCGGTGCGTGATGCATTTGCATCGGCGGCCAAGACCGCGCGCCAGCTTGCCAAATCGTTGGGCAACCATGATCCGGCCGACGCCTACAAAGGGATCGCCGCGCTGCTCAACGAACTCAAGCGCACGCACCTGAGCGGCAGCGCGCACGACGTCATGAGCCACTACGCCGAGAAGGAAACCGCCAACCTCGAAGCCAAAGCGCCGGGTATCAGCACGGCCAAGCCCGGCTCCAACGTGAGCACGGGCACGTCGGGCAGCGTGTCAATCTCAGGCTTTCCCACCAACCGCTATGCGGGTGCCCACGTGTCGGTGGAAGCGGGTGGCGGCAAGGGCCGGCTGTACTTTGCCGATGACGACGGTGACGTCGACTACTGGCCCTCGGCACAGGCCTTCGCCAAAGTTGCGCTGGGCGGCAAGCTGGGCGAGTGGGCCGCCAAGCTGACGGGTCGGTTGGACCTGTCCGGCGGCAATGTCTACCTCGAACATGATGACTTGCGCCAACTCGTCAAGCTCGTTGCCAACCACGATGCCAACCGCGCCTGGGTCAAGTCTGCCGGGCCGCATGCGCGCCAGGTGAAGCAGCAGTTGGAATCGTTGGCCAATCTGGTGTCTCACGCCATCGGCCGCAACTACACGGAAGCCCCAGGCAAGCCTTACTTCCTGAACGACGTCAAGATTGCCAAGGGTTTCAACACCTTGAAGATGACGCTGCTGGCCGGCGCAATCGACCAGAAAGTGGGCGGAGACCGCTTCAGCACGCTGATGAAAACCGCATACCCGCCAATCGCCGACGTGCTGACCGATCGCATCGGCAGCGGGCAGCCCATGCCGGCGCAACCGCGACGCGACGTGCCCGATTCCGTGGCGTATGGCGACCGCTTCCTGGCCTACCGCCAGGTGACCGGCAGCGTAGATGCCACCGTCGGCAACGAAACCCATGGCAGCACCAATCTGGAAGCCGGCGGCAGCTTTGATGTGAACGTGCGCGGCAACGTGGCGCAGTTCTTCACGGAAAGCGCGGCCGCACCGCACACGCTGCTGGACCCGGGCTATCACAAGGATTACCAGTCCACGTTCAAGCTGCATCAGCAGCTCGATGCCGCCTGTGCCGAACCGCCGCCCGCGCAGCTCCACCTGTACAACGAGACACGCAAGGCGCTGACGCACGAACTGCATGCGGGCCCTGCGCAGCCCTTCACCGACGCCGAGCGCCTGCACTATGGCGAGGAAGCCAACATCCCCGCGCAATTCCGCAACGCCATCACACACGCCAGCCCCGAGCAGCTTAATCACGCGACGGACCAACTGGAGCATCTCATCGGCACCTATCTGCAATTTGCGGATCACGCGGGCGCCGTGCTCGCCAGGAACGATCGGTTCATGCCCGCCAAAGAGCGCGATACGCTGAACCAGCATCGCGAAGCGGCCTTCGCACAGATCAACCAGACCGTGTGGCATGGCCGCTATCCGCAAAAGGATGCACTCGCCAACCCCGAGGCGTTCGTGGCAAAGAGCCATGCTGCGATCAGCTTGGCGCTGGGCTGCGTGGGCGCGCATATCTCTGTCGTGAAGCAGCAGATGGCGCAGCGTGAGGAGCACGGCACGGCCGCCGCCGAAGCCATCCTGACGGCCGATTCGATGTACAAGACTGCGCGCGGAATGCTGGACAAGACGTACCTGCCGCTCAAGAACTACGACGTGCAGAAGAACGGTCCGTTGAAAGACAAATCGCTGTGGCAGCGCTGGGATACGGCACTGAAGGCGACGGTTTCCGGCGGCGCGCAAAGCAGTGCGCTCAACGCGATCCTCAACCGCTTCGGCCGGTCTACCGGCAAAGTGCAACTGGGCCCGTTCACGGGTTCCATCTCGGTGGGCAATAGCGCAGGGCAAGTCTCGCTCACCGCTGAGGCGCGCCTGATGAACGCCAATCATCAGGTCAACCCCAGCCGTACGGGCAAGTTCTGGCAGTTCACGTTCACCGCGCAGGGCGGTGCGCCCATTACCGGCGTGATACTCAACCAGGCAATTGCAGCGGCCGTGGAAAAATTCGCGCCGAACATGCGGCTGCAGGACGACAAGTTCGATCCGCAAGAGTTGATCCGCCAAACGCAGGGGCTGCTGCTCAACGTGACCGACGGCACCAGCCTGGTCGTCAAGTTGCGCCAGGCGCCTGACGTGGAGAACGCCCCGATGGAGCTGCAATATGCGCGCGTCCTGCGCAACAAGAACAGCGGCATGAGCCTGTCGTTGACGGTGCCGACGCCGCACGGCACGTTCACGCCGTCGGTCTCGCATACGGACAGCACACAGAGCTACGCGGGCGAGGTGATGGGCTCCGACACGAGCTACCTCATCATGCAGCATCCCTTCCTCGCCAAGATCGTCGACGCGGAAGCCCATGGCGAAGACGCCGCGCTACGGCAAGCGTTCGATGCAAATCCGGTGCAACGCGATCGCTACCTCGCCAATCCGAACCTGATGGCCGATGTGGTGGCCAAGTACGCAGCGGCGACGCAAGAGATCAACGCCGCGGCGGCCGAGAACCGCCCCGTCCAGATCAAGAACGAGTTCGTGCGCTATCACGCGGCAACCCCGTTCGCACGTGCGGCACAGGTGTCGACGCAGGTGGCTGCGCACGCTCCGGGTTCGACCGCCAATGGCGAACAGCTATTCAAGCTTGCCGAACCGCTGGCCAAGCCGATCGACGTAAGCCACCTCGACGTGGAGGCGATGCGTGCACGCCTGCAAGCCATGACGACCATCGAGGAACGCGCCGACTATCTGTGCGACTCCAACCAGGGCCGTCCGCTGCTCGATGCGTTCTCGAAGATCATTGGCAACACGCGCGCCATCAACTCGGCTGCGCTGTTCCATACCGAGGAGCGCAACATCGGCATCCAGTCGCTGGTGCGCAACCCGAAGGCGCTGCAACGCGAGAACGACCAAACCCAGGCCGCCCTGCACGGCAAGCCGCAACCGTCCGGCACCATTGGCCAATTGCGCACACGCCTGGAACCGACCAAAGCATCGATCAAGCAGGCCAACCTGGCGAATCTGCAGCAACTCGCTGCCATGAACCTGCCGATCAGCCAGCAGGCACAGCAGGAGATTCAGCGCCGCAAAGCGCTGCTTGGTAACGCTTTCCCAGCCGACGAAAGTCAATCGCCGACATAAGTCTCCTCAGACTTCACGCCCTTGACACCAGCCCAGGAGCGCCCGGGCTGGCCTTTTTTTGCCTGCTTCCAAGCGTCTTTGGCCGTGTTGCATTGGGCAAAACAAAGGCCGGCATCAAGCCGGCCCATGGGAAACACGATTGAACGGCCGTGCTAGCCAGCGTGCAGCCAGTCGCGCGCGACAGCAACGTGCCGCTGTGCGAGGCCGTCGCCAGCCCTGACGTAGCGTGCGACGTAACTCTGCAGCGGCGGCCAAGCTGCGAATTTCTGAACAACCTCGTCAATCGCCCCACCCGCGGCGCCATATTCGAGCAACGCTGCAAAGGCCTCGCCACGCACCATCCGTGCGGCAGCGTCTTCCGGCAACCCGGGCTCGCGCAGGCGCTCGCTCAGGAGCATCGCCATCAGCGCATCAAGCGACAGCGCCTCTTCGTCCAGGCAACCGAGCGCATAACGCTCTTGGGCTCGCTGAAAGACGGCGCTGCGCAGCGCTGGCAATTCGCACAGGCCATCCACCAGCAGGCCGAGACGGCGGCTATCGCGGTATGCACGCAAGGCGTCGGGTGCGATGGCGTTGATATAGCGCTCCATCCAGATGCA
>Ga0207695_10002002_pt1 | contig 31431 bp, 31 predicted proteins | sample KBSC54metaG_FD_184354 | JGI IMG/M metagenome (GOLD analysis project Ga0207695, IMG submission 184354) | Corn rhizosphere microbial communities from Kellogg Biological Station, Michigan, USA - KBS C5-4 metaG (SPAdes) (version 2) | ecosystem: Host-associated > Plants > Roots > Rhizosphere > Soil... | reverse complement strand
AAGATCTGCACCCCGTCCTTCTTCCCCCCAGGCGCATAGAGAAACAGATTCCGAAAATTCCCTGGCCCCTTGCTGTTGCGCATGGCCTCGCGCAGCTTGTCCACATCAGCCACGTTGCTCAAGTACGTCTTCCCCTATCGGGGCGGCCGGATCGTGGAGATGGGAAACAACGGCTGGAACCAGGCGCGCGAGCGGGCGAAATTGCCGCAAGTGCGCGTGCATGACCTTCGGCACACGTATGGCACCCGCCCGCGCGCCGCCGGTGTCTCCGAGGAAGACCGGGCGCTATTGCTGGGCCACGCCAGCAAGAGCATGCCCGAGCACTACGCGACTGGAACGGTCGAGAGCCTGGTCGACCAGGTCAATAAGGTCGAGCTCACGCGGAAGAGGATGACGATCTTGCGCGTGGTCAACGGCTGAACAAGGTCACGCAAAAGTCACGCAGGCCGTTTTTGCAGAGTCACGCAAAAGCAAAAGGCCTCTAACGCGGTAACGTTAGAGGCCTTTATCTGCAAGACTTTCGCCTTAGTGCATTTGGTTGCGGGGGCAGGATTTGAACCTACGACCTTCGGGTTATGAGCCCGACGAGCTGCCAGACTGCTCCACCCCGCGTCTGAAGAAAACAATTATAGGGCAGGTAAAATCGGAATGCAAACATTTTCTGCAATCTTTTTACAGTGATACACTCCTAACCGCATTACAGCTTCCCGCAGCCGTCCAGACCAGCGTCCCAACGCCCTGTCGCCGCAGCAGGAAAATGCACCAAGGGCACTTCCCTACTATATATAGACAGACACCTTCCGAGCCTCTATGAAATTCTGTTCCGAGTGCGGCCACACAGTCTCCCTGCAGATCCCTCCCGATGACACGCGGCTGCGCCATGTGTGCGGCAACTGCGGCGCAATCCATTATCAGAATCCAAAGCTGGTGGTCGGCTCCATCCCCGTCTGGGATCAGGATGGCCAAACCAAGGTCCTGCTCTGCAAGCGCGCCATCGAGCCGCGCCTCGGTTACTGGACCCTGCCGGCCGGCTTCATGGAAAACGCCGAAACCACCGAAGACGCCGCCCGCCGCGAAACCGAAGAGGAAGCCGGCGCACACATCCAACTGCACGAACTGTTCTCCCTGGTCAACGTGCCCCACGTACACCAGGTCCACCTCTTCTACCGCGCCACCCTGCTCGACCTCGACTACCAGGCCGGTGTCGAAAGCCTGGAAGTGGCCCTCTATACAGAAGACCAGATCCCCTGGCAGGACATCGCCTTCCCCACGGTGGAATTCACCCTGCGCGCCTTCTTTGCCGATCTCAAGAACGTGCGCAGCGGTGAAGGCAGCTTCACGCTGCACACCGAAGACATCCGCCGCCGCATGATCTGATCCGCAGGAGCACGCGGATGATCGCCTGGCTGGACCTCGATACGCCCTTCCCCGACGTTTCCCGCGCCCTCGCCGACCCGGCCGGGCTGCTGGCGGCCGGCGCTGACCTGTCGCCGCAGCGGCTGCTGGAAGCCTATCGCCACGGCATCTTCCCCTGGTTCTCCGAAGGCCAGCCCATTCTCTGGTGGAGTACCGACCCGCGCATGGTCCTGCGCACCGATCACTTCGTTGTCTCCGACAGCCTCAAAAAGACCCTGCGCCGCATCGAACGCAGCCGCCACGGCGACGGCCTCTGGCAAGTCACCTTCGATACCGTCTTCGAACAGGTCATGCAAGGCTGCGCCGGACCGCGCCGCCATGAACAGGGCACCTGGATCTCGCCCGAGATCATGGCCGGCTACACCGGCCTGCATCGCGCCGGCTACGCTCACTCCTCCGAAGTCTGGCTCAACGGCGAACTGGTCGGCGGGGCCTATGGCGTCTCCATCGGGCGCATGTTCTACGGCGAATCCATGTTCGCCCGCGTAAGCGACGCCTCCAAGGTGGCGCTGGCGCACCTGGTGTTCTTCCTGCGCAGCCACGGCGTGGAGATGATCGACTGCCAGCAGGAAACCTCGCACCTGGCCTCGCTGGGCGCACGCCCGATCCCCCGCAGCGACTTCCTGCGCCACCTGCGCGCAGCCATCCAGTGGCCGCAGATCCGGGGCTGGGAGCCGCTGAACCTGCTGGAGCACGGCATCCCGTCGGCCCGACGCGACTGAGCCTGGCGCGGTTCTTCACTGCGGCCATCAAAATGGTGTAAATTGGAACCTGACTCCAGGGACCGCACGGGGCAGCAGAGACCTCGCCGCCGGCCTCCCGCAAGACAGGACAGGACGCACATGACGCATCTCAAAGACTTGCCGTTCTCCACGTTGCAGTTCTATGCAACCGCGCCCTACCCGTGCAGCTATCTCGATGACCAGCAGGCCCGCTCGCAAGTGGCCACCCCCTCGCACCTCATCAACGCAGATGTGTACTCGGAACTGGTCAAGACCGGCTTCCGCCGCAGCGGCATCTTTACCTACCGCCCCTACTGCGACGGCTGCAATGCCTGCACCCCGGTACGCATCCGGGTGGCCGACTTCGAACGCAACCGCAGCCAGCGCCGCGCCTGGGCACGCAATCGCGGCCTGCAAACCCTGGTCACCAACCTGACCTACGCCCACGAACACTACGAGCTCTACCTGCGCTACCAGTGCGCCCGCCACGCCGGCGGCGGCATGGATCAGGACAGCCGCGATCAGTACGCGCAGTTCCTGCTGCAGAGCAAGGTCAATACCCGCCTGGTGGAATTCCGCGAACCTGACGGCACCCTGCGCATGGTCAGCATCATCGACGTACTCAATGACGGCCTGTCCTCGGTCTACACCTTCTTCGATCCCGACCTGCCGGCAGCGTCCTTCGGCACCTACAACATCCTGTGGCAAATCGAACAGGCGCGCCAGCTGGAAATGCCCTACGTCTACCTCGGCTACTGGATCAAGGAAAGCCAGAAAATGGCCTACAAAACCAACTACCAGCCGCTGGAAGCCCTCCATGAAGGGGAATGGAGCCTGCTGGAAGGCTGAAGCAAGCTTCACCTCTGTGGCGCAACGTCTGCAAAAACAGGGGTAGCGGGATCAAATTGGGGGCAACTACGCCCCCGAGGCAGGGAATGGGCAGTGGCACGCGTTAGAATAGCGGCAGTTTTTTTGGCCCCTTCTTTCCTGATCGTCCCATCGTGTCCGACAAATTCCTCTACGCGCTCGCGCGTCCGCTGCTGTTTTCTCTGGAACCTGAAACCGCGCACCATCTGGTGCTGCCTGCCCTGCGCTGTGCCGCGCGCTACAGCCTGACGGACTTCGTCACCAAAAAGCCGGCCGCCGATCCGCGTACCGTCATGGGCATCACCTTCCCCAATCCGGTCGGCATGGCCGCCGGGCTGGACAAGGACGGCGCCTACATCGACGGCCTGGCCGCACTGGGCTTCGGATTCATCGAGGTCGGCACGGTCACGCCGCGCGCCCAGCCGGGCAATCCGCTGCCGCGCATGTTCCGGCTGCCGGCCGCCAACGCAGTGATCAACCGCATGGGCTTCAACAATGGCGGGGTGGATGCCTTCGTGGCCAATGTGCAATCCTCGCGCTTCTACCAGGAGCGTCAGGGCGTACTGGGCCTGAATATCGGCAAGAATGCCGATACCCCCATCGAGCGTGCCGCCGAGGATTACGTGGCCTGCCTGGAAAAGGTTTACCCCTACGCCAGCTATGTGACGGTGAATATTTCTTCTCCGAACACCAAGAACCTGCGCCAGCTGCAGGGGGCCTCTGAACTGGATTCCCTGCTGTCGCAGCTGAAGTCGGCCCAGCGCCGCCTGGCCGATCACCACGGGCGCTACGTGCCCGTCGTGCTCAAGATCGCGCCGGACATGGATATGGAGCAAGTGAAGAATGTTGCCGACGCGCTGCTGCGTCACCAGATCGATGGCGTCATCGCCACCAACACCACCATCACCCGCGATGCCGTGCAAGGCATGCCGCATGGCGAAGAAGCCGGCGGCCTGTCGGGCAAGCCGGTGCTGGAACTGTCCAACCAGGTGATCCGTGGCCTGAAGGCGGAAGTCGGCGACGCCCTGCCCATCATCGGGGTAGGCGGTATCTTCAGCGGCGCCGATGCGCGCGCCAAGATCGATGCCGGCGCTTCACTGGTGCAGCTCTACACCGGCCTGATCTACCAGGGACCGGCGCTGGTGCATGAATGTGCCGAGGCCCTGCGCGCCCCGCAGGGCCCGGTCGCCGCGCATCACTGAAACCATCCGTCGCGCGCAAATGAAAACAGCAGGCCGCGTGCCTGCTGTTCTTCTTTGGGAAATCGCCGCGTTCAGTCCTTGGACGACTCCTTCTTGAGATTGAAAATCCGGCGCGCATTGGCATCGGATTCGGATTTCTTTTCAAAGTCGGTCTTTTCGCAACCGGCCAGCACAACACCGACGACCAGCGTCAGCAGCATGACGACGACACGCATGATTTTCCCCTGAAGATTCGGATGAGGCCCCGGATGGCCGCACTCCCCTCCCAAGGGCAGGCGGACAGCGCCGCCGCATGGACCGTTGCGGCCAGCAGAGGGGGCCGGCAGGCTGCATTTTATGCGCAAAAGTTCAGAATTCGATGTCTATTCCTGAAAGTTTTCGCTCAAAAACGCCTGCCCGTTCCCCTCTATAATGGCAAGCTTCCGACGCCCGGCCGTCGCCCCGCTCAGTCTCCATGTCCGTCAACACCATCGCCATCAACCGCCAGATGCGCCGTTTCGATGACCAGGCCAGCGTCTGGCTGTTCGGTTACGGCTCCATCATCTTCAAGGCCGATTTCCCCTATCTGGAACGCCGTCCGGCCCACATCACCGGCTGGGCGCGGCGCTTCTGGCAAGGCTCGCACGATCACCGCGGCACCGCCGAGGCACCGGGCCGGGTCGTGACCCTGGTGCCTGAAGAAGGCGCCGACTGTGCCGGCATGGCTTACCTGATCACGCCAGAAGTCTTTGCCCATCTGGATCATCGCGAAAAGAACGGCTATCTGCGCCTGGCCACCACCATGCGCTTCGAGGACGGCCAGGCAGCAGAAGGCCTGATCTACATCGCCGCCGAGGACAATGAAGCCTTCGCCGGCCCGGCCAGCGAGCTGGAGATCGCGCGCCAGATCGCCGGTGCGGTCGGTCCCAGCGGCCGCAACAGCGAATACCTGCTCAAGCTGGCCCAGGCCCTGCGCGAACTGGGCGCCGAAGACCGCCACGTGTTCGCCATCGAACAACATCTGCTGCAACTGACCGGGCAGCCAGCCGTGCTATCGTCTGCCTCTCGCTCCTGAGCACCGCATTGAACACGCCCACAAGGAAGAAGAACATGATCAAGTCCCTCGCTGCCAGCCTCACCCTCCTCATGGCGCTGACCGCCTGCACCACCCCGGTGGAACGCACCGCCAGCGGCGACATCCCCGCCGCCCGCGTCTACATCAAGAGCATGACCGAACAGGCCGCCGGCCTGTCGCAGATCAGCTTCACGCGCGCCGCCGGCCTGCTCAACAATGACATGCTGGAACTGGCCATCAACGATGTCGTGCTGGCCCAGATCGCCGGTGGCGAGCGCTTGTCGATCTGGCTCAAGCCCGGCAGCTACGATTTCAGCATCAAACGCGTCAACAGCCTGGGCAGCAATGCCGGGCCGACCACCGACAAACTGACCCTGCAAGTCGCCCAGGGCGGCAGCTACCAGATACAGATCAGTAGCGAATTGCGCGGCCTGAACCTGCAACTGGCCAAGTAAGCCTGATCCTCCGACGCAACAAATTGCGCCGGATTGCGCAGTTTTACACTGCAGCCCCTGTGGTACGGACGACACACCGTATCACAGGGGCTGGTCGCTTCTGGCCAGACGTAATTGTCAAGCCATTGATTTAAAAGGAAATATTTTTTAAATCCGGACGCCCCTGACGACGCAAGGCGACATTATTCACAAATCAGATAACTGGTATTGGGATTCAAAAGTGGAAGCACGCCCGTGAAGCGAATATATTGCAATGCAACAGATCAATTTCTTCCTCACGGAGCTCACCATGAACATCGTCGCCGACATCCTCCCGTACACCCTGCTCATCGGCGCCATGGTCGCGCGCTACCTGATTTCGGTCAAGTAAGCAGCCACCTGGCCGGGTGATCGCCGGTCTCCGCAAGGAGATCCGCTGGCATCCCGGAGCAGTCCTGAAAAGCGGTCATTGTCGCGTTGCAACGCTGACAAGCCGCTTTTTCTTTTAGCCCGGATCGGCGGCATGATCCGCACCATTCTGGCGCAAAATTGCACCATTATCATCATTATTGATATCTTGGTGATGTTCCCTGGTGCAATGTTGGTAGCCGCCTGCAGGTAAATGTCAGGTCGCGGCCTCACTTGCAAAGCTGCTGCAGCGCATTACACTCGCAAGCTTTGCCAACGCAACGAAAGTGAAGCATGAAGCGACTTGCCTCTCTCCTCGCCGCCTCCGCCCTGCTGCTGGCCGTGCAAGGCTGCGCCTGCGCGCCCGGCTTCGTCGGCTTTGACAGCCGCTGCCAGTTCATCAACGTTCCCAGCGGGCAACCCTGAATGAACAAAAGCGCCGGATCGGCTCCTGGCGGAGCCCGTCACGGCGCTTTACATGCGTAATTTCAGGTTAAATCCTGAACCCTTCTTCACGCTGATTTCAGCGTTCATCTTTCCATCCCGCCTGCTTTGTCCGGTTTTTACTCCGCAGGCGGCAGTTGCCCCAGCCACTCCCGCAAATCGTGCATGGCCTGCTCGCGCAGCCCGGCTTCCTCGTTGAAGATCTCGTGATAGGCCGAGGCATACCAGTGCAGCGTCTTGCGCTCGCCCGGCAACGCCTCGAAGAAGGCCCGGCTGCCGCGCGGGGCGACGAAGGCATCGTCTCCCGCCACCTGCAACAGCACCGGCCGCGTGAATTGGCCGGCATCACGTGCCACATGGTGCATGGCGTCGAGCATGAAATTGAGCATGCGCGGCGCAATCTTGCCGTGGTTGAGCGGGTCCTGCCGGTAGGCCCGGACCTCATGCGGATCGTGCGAGATGCGCTCGGCCGGCAAGGCGGTCGGCAGGGCCAGCCCCGGCGCGATGGCCGACGACACCTTCAGCAGCAGCCGCTGCCAGCCCGACAGATCCAGCGCCAGTGCCGGCGAGGACAACGCCAGTGCGCGCACCGGACTGAAACCGCCAGTGGCAAACCGCGCCGCCACCAGCCCGCCCATGCTGTGGCCGAACAGCAGCGGCGTACACTGGGTGCGGCGGCTGAAGTCATCGAAGGTCTGCTTCAGGTCCCGCAGCAGGTCATCCGGCTGGATCAGGCTGCCCTGCCGCCCTCCTGAATTGCCATGGCCGCGATGGTCGCAGATGCGCACCGAACAACCCGCTGCATTGAACAATTGCGCCAGCGCGCCATAGCGCCCGCCGTGCTCGCCCAGTCCATGCACCATCTGCACGGCCGAAGTGGCCCCGGGCAGCAGCCAGTCGCGGCAAAACAGCCGGGTGCCGTCAGCGGCGTCGATCCAGTGTTCCTGTACCGGGAGGGAAAATGTCATGGTTTGTCGAGAAGAGTGGAATTGACGTCGACCTGGCGGCGCGCGGTGCGCCAGGCCTTGCGCAGGCGGCGGCTCTGGCGCAGGGCGAGGTGCAGCGATGCGGCCCAGGAAAGCGGACGCGGATGCACCACGGCGCGCAGCGCGCGGGCATAGTCCAGCACCATGCCGGGGGTCCAGGCCATGGTCACGGCGCGCTTGCGGATCTGGCTGGCGACCCAGATCTCCGGCGTGAACATCATCCTGACCGCATTGAACCAGTGCCGGTCGCGTCCGCCGATGACGCCTTCCAGCGCGGCCTCCAGCGCATGCGCCACGGTGCTGGAGCAGTTGCGATAGGTCAGGTTGTAGATCTCGGTCTGGCGGTAGTGCTGCCAGAAGCGGTCCAGCGAGGGACGGCGGTAATCACGGAAAACGATCTTCTCGGTCGATTCGCACCAGGCGGCGGCTTCACTGCGGTAGTCGGTCAGGTAGCGGCCCTTGACGTCATTGTCGGCCGTGGCCCGCAGCAGGCGGGCAAACTGGTCCGGCGAGCGGTCGATTTCTTCGGCCGGATAGAGACTGATGTAGAGCTCGGGCAGGATTTCCAGCGCCGCATGACCGGTCGAGATGACGCCCTGGTTGTCGACGGCGGCGATGTAGCGGTCGATCAGCGGCTGCCGCCGGGCGGGGCCCTTGGCACTGCCGGCGGGTGTCCACACGTGCACGGTCAGCGGGGGCTGTGCCCCGGAAGGCGGCTTTGCCGGGGCCGGCGCCCCGGCACCCAGTTGCGCCTGCAGGTCCGGCGCACCGTCATGCAAGCCGGCATCGAACGGGCGGTCATCGCCGCTGTTGCGCTCAACCAGTACATCGGCCGAGGCCTGCTGCGGCAGCATGCGGCTGCGCAGCGCCAGCCAGATCATGTTCCAGCCGCCGAAGATCAGGCCCAGCGCCAGGCAATACGGTACCGTGCCCTTGTAATGCGTCGGGTAAGGCTGGAAGAAGAAGATCGCCAGCAGGATCTGCACGATCCCCCCGAACATGGCCGTGCGCCAGCGCGGAAAGCGCACCACCAGCGCCGAAGTGATCTGCAGCGAGCCGCCGATGGTGAAGGCAATGCCAAAAAGCATGGCCAGCGCCATGTTGCTGGCCTGGTGCTGGGTGATGACCAGCACAGCAATGAGCAGGAACAGTCCGCCCTTGGCATAGCGCAGCGTCTTCTGTGCTCCCACGCCGCTATTGGCCATCCACAGCGTTACCAGGCTTTCCACCAGCAGCAGATAACCGAACAGGGTCAGCGGGAAATTGAGCACGCCATCAAGCGCATCGATCATCAGCGAGACGCCAACGGCACCCCAGGCCAGGCCGGCCACGGCCAGCGCATGCCAGTTGCGGCGGATGAAATCGGCACCCAGCAATAACAAGACAAGTCGTATCACGGCATTCTCCGGGGCATGCGCCCTTCCCTTTGCGATCCCGCATTCTGGGGGATTCCCTGCGGCGAGGCAAATCGCCCTGCCCGCAAGGCTGGCCCAAGCGGGCGCAATCGCGCACAATGCCGGGCTGTCTTCCCTTGCTGCCGCCCATGTCCATGTCCTTGCCGGTCCTGATCTCCGCCCTTGCCAGCAGCCTGCTGCTGCCGCCCGTCTCGCCCTTCCTGATGTGCCTGGCCGGGTTCTGGCTACGCCGTCGCGCGCCCCGCACAGGCCTGGCCCTGATGCTGCTGGGGGCCCTGATCCTGCTGGTACTCAGCACGCGCATCGGGGCCCTGTGGGTGATCCGGCCACTGGAAGCGCAATACGCTCCACTGGCCGGCGCCGGCAATGCGCAAGCCATCGTCGTCCTGGGATCGGGCCGGATCGACCAGGCACCGGAATACGGCGGCAGCGATGACTCCACCGCCATCGGCATGAAGCGCCTGCAATACGCGGCCTATCTGGCGCGCCGCACCGGCTTGCCGATCCTGGTCACGGGCGGCAGCCCCGATGGCTCGCCCGAAAGCGAAGCCGCGCTGATGGCGCGCAACCTGCAGCGCGATTTCGGGGTGCCGGTGCGTTGGCAGGAAACGCGCGCCGATACCACCGCCCAGAACGCCAGCTATTCCGCCGCCATGCTCAAGGCTGACGGCATCGAACGCATCCTGCTGGTGACCGACAGCATCCACATGCCGCGCGCCATGCGCGTCTTTGCGTATACCGGCATGCAGGTGCAGGCCGCGCCGACCGTGTTCGCCGGGCGGTCGCGCCCGCGCCTGACCGACTACCTGCCGCGCGCCGGCAACCTGGAGCTGGCCAGCTACGCCCTGCGCGAGTGGGTCGGCCAGCTGTGGTACAGCCTCAGGCGCGCCGTGGGGCAGTGAAAACAAGGATTGCAGCACAAGCCAACTCATAAAATGAATGCCCTTGCGCCTCTTGTTCCGCCATTCAGCACAACGACAGCGGCGTAGAGTGACAAGGTCGCGCGCATTTCGTCCGTAAACGCCCGTGCACACTACTTGACCTAGCAACAACACGCTCACGCAAGGCGATGTACCCGGCCCGCCAGGCCAGGTGCCATCGTCCCGGCACAACGATGCCAGCGAGCGCCTCTACACAATGGGAGATATCATCATGGGCCAGTTGTCCTTCAGTAAAAAACTGTGGCTGCCACTCGGTTTGAGCCTCATCGCACTGCTGGCGATATCCATCTTCAGCGCCGTCATGGTGCGCGATGTGCGCCTGGAAGAGCGCAAGAACGACCTCACCAACATCGGCCAGACCGCGCTATCCATGGTCAAGGGCTATGGCGCGCTGGCCGAATCCGGTGCGCTGACCAAGGAAGAAGCGCAAAAACGCGCCAAGGCCGCCATGAAGAGCCTGCGCTACGGTACCGACGGCTACTTCTCGATTTCCACCTCGGCGCAGATCATCGTCATGCACCCGATCAAGACCGAACTGGACGGCAAGGACCTGACCAACTTCAAGGATCCGGCCGGCAAGAACCTGTTCGTCGAGATCACCAAGGCCGGCAGCCAGCCCGGCGGCAGCTTCGTCAATTACCTGTGGCCCAAGGTCGGGGCGGCCGAACCGGTGCCCAAGACCTCCTTCGTGATCGCCTATCAGCCCTGGGACTGGAACCTGACCACCGGCGCGTACATGGATGACATCAACGCCGCCTTCCTGCGCACCCTGACACAGATGGCGATCCTCTTTGCCGTGGTGGCGGCGGCCCTGGTAGCGCTGGTGATCGTGATCAACCGCGGCATCCTGCGCACCATCGGCGGCGATCCGGCCAAGGCGGCCGAGGTCGCCAACCGCATCGCCCAAGGCGACCTCACCCCCAACATCGAAACCGCACCGGGCGACCAGAGCAGCCTGCTTTACGCAGTACGCAGCATGCGCGATTCGCTGCTGAGTACCATCGCCAACATCAAGACCTCGGCCGACACCATCGCCACTGCCAGCCAGGAAATCGCCAGCGGCAACCTCGACCTGTCAAGCCGCACCGAGCAACAGGCCGGCTCCATCGAGGAAACCGCCTCGGCCATGGAAGAACTGACCGCCACCGTCAAGCAGAATGCCGACAACGCGCGCCAGGCCAACCAGCTGGCTGAATCAGCATCGGAAGTGGCGATCCAGGGCGGCAGCGTGGTCGGCCAGGTGGTGCAGACCATGGAAGGCATCACCGACAGCTCGCGCAAGATTGCCGACATCATCGGCGTGATCGACGGCATCGCCTTCCAGACCAACATCCTGGCGCTCAACGCGGCAGTAGAGGCGGCGCGTGCCGGCGAGCAGGGACGCGGCTTTGCGGTGGTGGCCTCGGAAGTGCGCTCACTGGCCCAGCGTTCGGCCTCGGCCGCCAAGGAGATCAAGTCGCTCATCGATGACTCGGTGGCCAAGGTCGATACCGGCAGCAAGCTGGTCGAACAAGCCGGTGCCACCATGACCGAAGTGGTGGCCAGCGTGCGCCGCGTCACCGACATCGTGGGGGAAATCAGCTCGGCCAGCCAGGAACAGAGCGCCGGCATCGCCGAAGTCGGCCGCGCCATCACGCAGATGGATGAAGGGACGCAGCAGAACGCCGCCCTGGTGGAGCAAGCCGCGGCTGCGGCGCAATCGCTGCAGGATCAGGCGACCACCCTGGCCGGTCTGGTCGGACGTTTCCAGATTGATGGCAGCCAGGCGCGCACCGTTCCGGCTGCAGCGGCGGCGGTCAAGCCGGCCGCACGCCCGTCACCTGCCGCATCAGCGAGCGCTGCGCCGCGCAAGCCGACGGCGGCTCCGGCGGCACGTGCGACCATTCCAGCACCCAAGGCCGCCCCGGCCAAACCCGCTGCAGCAGCCGCGCCCAAGGCGGACGCACCCGCAGCCAAGCCCGCTGGCAAACCCTCGCGCCTGCCTGCGGGCGACGATGAAGGAGACTGGGAAACCTTCTGAGCCCCCTTGCCTTGCGCCCCACCAGCCCGCTTCATGCGGGCTTTTTTCATGGGGACGCCATTCAGGCCAGGGCGGCGCGGCTTTCCCCCACCAGCCGGCTGATCAGCCCGGAGTCGGGTGCCACCGCCAGTGCGCGCGCCGTATCCTGCTTGCCGCTGGCCAGCAGGCCCTGCTCATTGGGAGCAATGGTGTATTCGCTATGGCAGGCCGGGCAGTACAGCGTATCGCCGGCCACGGCTTCCCGGGGCCGTACGATGATCGGGCCGCATGAGAGGCAGCGCTGCAGAGGAATGCCCTCATCGCTGTGGCCCACGATGTGGGCCAGTTCCGCATCGGCCTGCAGGCCGATGAAGCGGCGTCCCAACTCGGCATCGAACTGCTTGCCGAGCTCACCCTCGATGATTTCCATGGCTCGTGCAATCGGCATCCCGCTGCGGTAGGGACGCGTGCTGGTCATGGCGTCGAAGGCGTCGCAGATGCCGACGATGCGCGCAGCCAGCGGGATGTCCTCACCGCGCCGTCCGAAGGGATAGCCGCGCCCGTCCGGTGTTTCGTGATGCAGCAGCACCGCCTCTTCGGCCAGGGCTGCCAGCGGGTGGCCCGCCAGCATGCGGTGGCCGATCTCGGGATGCGTCCTGATGACCGCGTATTCCGCCTCATCCAGCCGCGATTTCTTGCCCAGTACGGCATCGGGGATGCCGATCTTGCCGAGATCATGCAGGAAGGCACCAATGGTGATGCGGGCCACCTGCTCCGCGGGCAGTCCGGCGGAATGCGCCAGCAGACGAGACAATCGCGCCACCCGCCACAGATGCCCGCCGGTATAGGGATCGCGCGCCTCCACCGCCCAGGCCAGCAGGAACAGGCTCATCAGCAGTTGCTCGTCATGCGCCGCCTGGCGCGCAGCTTTGTTGCGGGTGGCGCGCTGCCACAGTGAAAGCAGATTCATCCGGCAGCTCCTTGTCGGGCAGGCTCATCGTAGACCAGGCGGATATCGACCTCGCGATCAACGAACTGCCATTCGGCACTCCGGCGCAATCGCGCGACCAACTCTTCGAATGCTTCAGCGTGTTCCGGCGCGTACTCGAACCAGGTCAGGAAATCGAAAGGCTGGCCCAGTTCGCGCGCATGGTAGAGACGGCGTGCAATCGGTGGCAGGTACTCCAGCCCGATGGCGATGTGGTGCGACTGCTCCTCCAGGATCGCGCGGCGCTCATCCTGCGCCAGCGCCCACCAGGCCGGGTTCTTGCGGATCGGAATGAGGGCTGCGCAGCGCGCCTCGGGTCGCCCCAGACCCTGTTGCACCGCGCCCAGCGTATCGAGTTCGTGCCGCGTGGCATAACGCGCATGACCGGTGGCACCGTCCAGGCGCCACTGCACGCCGGGCGTAGCGGTGGACTGCGCCTCGCCGGGACCGGCGACGGCAAGCCTTCCCGCCATTGCCAGCGATTCGCCGACCACGGCGTCGACGCGCAAGATGCGCCAGCCTCCACTGAGACCTGCGACGAATGCGGTATGGATCACGCTCATGCTCAATCTCTCCAGGACTTACCAGCGCAACAGGCGCGGACCCAGCAGCAAGCCAAGTACTGCCGGAATGAGGATCCCGAGGAAATACCAGATTCCCCAGAACGGCACGCCCATCTCCGGGCAATGCAGGCAATACACCATGGTCGCCGTGGCACCGGCCAGCAGGCCAGCCACCGCACCACTCAGGCGCAGCCGGGTCGGGGCCATGCCGCGCACGGCCCAGAAGATGCCGATGAAGAGTGGAATCGACAGCAGCGCGATGTTGAACGGGCAGCTGCGCCAGCTGATCCCCATCAACAGCGGCAGCCGCTGGGCTACCGGTGCACTGAGCAACACGGCTGCGCCACCGAGCCACACTGCCATGGCAGGCAGGGCGATGCCTGCCCAATTGGCACCCACGCGCAATCCCGGACGCACCAAGCGTCGCAGCACCAGCATGGCCCCCACGGCCAATGTGGTGGGAAAGGCCAGCTTGATCCAGAACAGCGGCACGCCCAGCATCACCGCGAGATCGGGACGCAGCCCGTAGATCTTCAGCATCAGCAACAGCGAACCCAAGCCGCCCAGCACCAGGGCCTGGGCCATCTGCTTGACCGGCAAACGCCGGTCCACCGGTGCCACGCCGCTGGCCATCATCGAAATAAGGTCTTCAGTCTTCATGCTTGCAGTTTCTCCCGGATCTTCAGGGCCAGGGCCTTGAGGCCACGATGGATGCCGACTTTCACGGCCGATTCCGACATCCCGGTCAGTTGTGCCGTCTCGGCCACCGACAGGCCTTCCAGCTTGACGTGAACGATCGGCAAACGCTGCTTGTCGGGCAATTCCTCCAGCAGCGCACCGACATCGCGCCGCGCCTGGGCCGGTTCATCATCACAGGTGGTGAGCAGGTCGTGCTCTTCGTCCAGCGGGTCGTTGAAGGCTTCGCGGCGCGAACGGGCGCGCAGGAAGTCCATCAGCTTGTAGCGCGCGATGGCATGCACCCAGGCCGTCAGCGGCTGATCGGGGCGATAGGTATGGCGGGCGTTGTGGATGGCCAGCAGGGTTTCCTGCACCACATCCTCGACGTCATCCTGCAGATGCACCAGGCGCTTGCGCAGGAAGGCGCGCAGGCGGCCGCTCAGTTCGGCCAGAAACTGGCGATAGGCCACGGCGTCGCCGTCGAGACCGGCCAGCAGCAGCATGCGCAGGCGCTCCTCGGCGGGATGCGAGGGCTTGCCGGGACGGCCTGCCACCTCATCCGGCAAGGCCGGTCCGCCAGTCGCCAACAGGAAAGGACTTTCAGTCATGGGCACGCCACCAGATCACCAACGAAGCAGCCACGGGCCGCACAAGGCGCCGGCCCCCGTCGGCAGCGCCACCCCCAGTACATACCAGACACCCCAGAACGGCGGCGCCATCTCCACGCAATAAAGCGAATAGACTAGCACGCCCTGTGCGCCGGCCACCAATCCAGCCACCGCACCCGCCGCACGCAATTGCGTGGGGGCCATCCCGCGCAGGAACCACAGCATGCTCGCCAGCGTGGGCAAGGACAGCAAGGCCACATTGGCCGAACACACTTCCCAGCTGCTGCCCAGCAGCAGGTCCAGCCGCTGCGAGGGCGGCGCCAGCGCCAGCCAGCTGCCACCGGCCAGCCACAGCAAGGCCGGTGGCAGCAGCAGTCCTGCCGCCGGAGCCAGCCCCATGCGCATGCCCGGCAGCGCCAGGCGCGAGGCAGCCAGTTGTCCGGCTAGCAGGGCCGCCAGCGGGAACGAGACCTTCATCCAGAACAGCGGCTGCTGCAACAGTTCACGCAGGTCGCTGCGCACCCCATAGAGTATGGCCAGCAGCAGGGCCGCACCCATCAGGCCCAGGGCCAGCGCCACCGCCATGCGCGCGGCCACGTTGCGCACCAGGCTGCGCTGGACGGGGCCGGGGGGCTCGCCCGTTCCGGTTGCCAGCATGTTGACCAGTTCCATCGTTTTCATTCACATCCCCTTAGTGCCCCTGCGGGCGGACTGCGCAATGGCGCGCTCTCTTTTGTATTCGTTCACAACAGCGCTGCGGTTACAGCAGACGCGAAAAATAATTTTTTCAAAAAATCTTCATCGCGCTGTAACCGGCCAGCCACTCCCTGCGAATTAACAAGCAGATCGGACGCAAAGCAGCAGCAAGCGAAACGCCGGTCAGTGTCATCTTCCACTTCATCCATTTTCAGGAGCACACCATGAACCACTTCGTCGCCACCGCCGCACTGACCCTCGCCACCCTCGCCTCCGGCGTCGCCATGGCCCAAGACAAGCAACCGATGAACAAGACCGCCGTCGAGAAGTGCTACGGCGTCTCCATGGCCGGCCAGAACGACTGCAAGGCCGGTGAAGGCACCACCTGCGCCGGCACCGCCAAGATGGATTACCAGGGCAATGCCTGGAAGAACGTCCCGGCCGGCACCTGCACCTCGATCAAGACTCCGCGCGGCATGGGCTCGCTCAAGCCGGTCTGATCGTTCCGGAGCCATCGGCCATGACAACGTCACCCCTCACCGCCGGCCTGGGTCTCAAACCCCAGCATTTCGATGCAGCGCTGGCCTGCAAGGCAGCGGGACTGTGGTTCGAAGTCCATCCGGAAAACTACCTGATGGACGGCGGCCCCCGCCTGGCCTGGCTGCAGGCGATCCGGGAGCATCATCCGGTGGCCCTGCATGGGGTGTCGATGTCACTGGCCGGGCTCGACGCGCCCGATCCCCTGCATCTGCGCAAACTGGCACAACTGGTGTCGCGCATCGAACCGGTGCTGGTGTCCGAACACCTCGCCTGGTCGCGCATCGGCGGTCACTACCTGCCCGACCTGCTGCCGGTGCCGCGTACCAACGACACACTGGCACGCCTGGCTGACAACATCAGCCGCACCCAGGATGTTCTGCAGCGCCGGATCGCGCTGGAGAACCCGTCGCATTACCTGCACATGGAACAGCACAGCTGGAGCGAGCCGGACTTCCTGCGTGAACTGGTGCGCCGGACTGGCTGTGGCTTGCTGGTCGACGTCAACAATGTGCACGTGAGCGCCTGCAATCTCGGCACCGACGCGCACCACTACCTGGACCAGTTGCCGTTCGATGACATTCTCGAAATCCATCTGGCCGGCCACAGTGCCGATGCCAGCCTGCCCGGCCTGCTGGTCGATTCCCATGACGCGCCGGTTGCGGCAGCGGTCTGGGAGCTCTACGCGCATCTGCTGGCACGCACCGGGGAGCGTCCCACCCTGATCGAACGGGATGGCAACGTACCCGCCTTCGACGTGCTGCTGGCCGAGCGCAACATGGCCGGCACCTTGCTGCATCCGGCAGCGGCCACGCACGAGGAGCAAGCCGCATGAATGCCCCCGACCATCGCTACTACGCCAGCTTCCTGCAGGCCCTGCTGAACGGGCAGAGCGACGACCCAGGCGTTGCCGCGCTGATAGCGCAACCGGCCTTCGCGATCTATCGCAATACCGTCTTCAAGGGCTGTGTCGACGCACTGCTGGCCAACTATCCGGCGGTGCACCGGCTGGTGGGCAGCCCCTGGATGGAGTCTGCAGCGCAAGCCTTTGCGCGCGAGCACTTGCCACAAGAAGCCAGCCTCATCTGCTATGGGGCGGGCTTTGCCGATTTCCTTGCCACGCTGGAAGCAGCACGGGAATTGCCCTACCTGCCGGGCGTCGCCACCCTGGACCGCTGCTGGACCGAAGCGCACCTGGCCGCCGACGACCCGCTGCTGGACGTGTCGGCCCTGCACACGGCGCTGGCCGCCGGCCAGGACATCAGGCTGGTACCGCATGCCGCCAGCCGCTGGCATCACGATCCGCAGCATCCGGTCTACGCCATCTGGAGCATCAACCGCAGCGATGCTGACGACACCGAAATCGCCCCCGAATGGCAGGGCGAAGGAGCCCTGCTCACGCGGCCGCACGGCCAGGTGCAATGGCAGCCGCTGAGTGCGGGCGCAGCACGCTTTCTCGATGCCTGCCGCGATGGCTGCGGCATCGCCAGCGCTGCCGGCCAGGCGCTGGCCCGGGAGCCCGGCCTGGAGATCGGCACCATGCTGGGCCAGTTGATCCAGGCCGATGCCTTTACCTCGTTTCACTGAACGGAGACTTCCATGAACCAGCCCGCCACCCTGCCTGCCGACGTGCAGCCCTCTCCCTCGCTGTGGTCGCGCGCCGCCGACCTGGCCACGCGGGTGATCAGCGACAACGTGCTGACGCTGGTCGCCCGCGTGGCGATCGCAGCGATCTTTTTCCTCTCGGGCCGTACCAAGGTCAGCGGTTTTCTTGACATCAAGGACAGCACCTATGTCCTGTTCCAGGAGGAATACCACCTGCCGCTGGTACCACCCGACCTGGCCGCACACCTGGCGACCTATGCGGAACACTTCTTCCCGCTGCTGCTGATCCTCGGCCTCTGCACCCGGGGCGCGGCCCTGGCCTTGCTGGGCATGACCACCGTCATCGAGATCTTCGTCTATCCCGATGCCTGGCCCACGCACCTGTCCTGGGCCGGCTTGCTGCTGCTCCTGATAGCGCGCGGTGGCGGTGCCTGGTCGCTGGACCGGCGCCTGGGACTGCGTTGATCACGGGGAGAAAAGCATCATGTTGAACAGAATGAAGCTGCGTACCGGCCTGATGCTGGTACTGGGACTGTTGACGCTGGCGCTGTGGCTGGCTGCCGGCATGGCCTGGCAGGGTGCGCGCTCGGCCAGCCGCGCCACCGTCGCGCTGATCGAACTCTCGGACCGCCACATCCAGCCGCTGCATGACACCGAGCGCCTGTTCCTGAACACTCTGATCAACATGGACAATGCCTACATCAACCTGGTCAAGGGCGATGAAATCAAGTCCAACGACTACAGCCGGCGCGCCTCGGCAGCTCTGCAGGACGCACGCAAGGCCTTCGACGGCTATCGTCAGGGATTGACGCCATCGGCACTGGCGGAACCGGAAGCGCTGCGCGTCTCGGCTGCCTACGACAGCTACATCAAGGTATTGAACCTGCGCGAGGTCGCCCTCTATGACGTATCGCTGGAGGACTACGCCGCCGCCACCGTCAGCGCCGAAGCCGCCGACCGCGAATTCGCCGCCACGCTGCGCGCCGTGATCCAGCATGCGGAACAGGTGAAGGATGGCCTGCGCCTGGCCTCCGAACGCCGCTCGGACCAGGCCACACTGCTGGCGGTAGCCATGCTGGCGGCCTCGGTCCTGCTCATCGCCATCTGCTGGCTGCTGTTTGATCGCCTGCTCTTGCAGCCGCTCAAACGCGCAGCCGACCATTTCGACCGGATCGCCGATGGCGACCTGAGCCAGGCGGTGCAAGGCATCTCCGGCAATGAAATCGGCGTCCTGCTGGCGGCTCTGCAGCGCATGCAGCATGGCGTGGCCCTTACCGTGGGCGACATTCGCGAAGCGACCCGGGACCTGCATCACGGGGCCGCCGACATCGCCCAGGGCAACGGCGAACTGGCACAACGCACACAAGCCCAGGCCAGTACGCTGGAGACCACCGCCGCGACACTGGAACGGCTCTCCGGTGCCGTGCGCAACAATGCACAAAATGCCGAGCGCACCAACGCGCTGGCCGCCGCTGCCGCCAGCGATGCCGAGCGCGGCGGCCAGGTCATGAGCGGCATCGCCGGGGCGATGGCCCAGGTTACCGCCGGGGCGGGACGCATTTCCGACATCGTCAGCCTGATCGACGGCATCGCCTTCCAGACCAACATCCTGGCATTGAACGCCTCGGTCGAAGCCGCCCGTGCCGGCAGTCAGGGCCGGGGTTTCGCGGTCGTGGCATCGGAAGTGCGCTCGCTGGCACTGCGCAGCGCCGAGGCCGCTCGCGAAGTCAAGGACCTGATCGCCGCCTCGATCGGTTCAGTCGACCAGGCTGCGCAACAGGTCAAGGAGGCCGACCAGGCCATCGTGCAGATCGTGCAGTCCTTCGGCAACGTCATGACCACCGTCAACGAAATTGCGATGGCAACGCGTGAGCAGGCCGAGGGGATTTCCCAGGTCAGCCTCAGCCTGGCCGAGATGGATCGCGCGACCCAGCAGAATGCTGCCCTGGTCGAACAGACCGCTGCCGCCGCCGATGCCCTGACCGAACGGGCGGCCACACTCACGGCGTCGGTGGCGGTGTTCACGCTGACCGCACCGCAAGCCATGGCGCTGGCCGGCACGGGCGGTAGCCCCGCCTTGCCACATCATCCGCTGGCCGCGTTGAGTCAATGAATTCACCTCGCATGACCGATACCAAGAGAAGGAGCGAACCCATGCCGTCTACCGGGGTCCTGGAAGAGCTGATTGAAGAAAGCTTCACTTCGGCCTTCAACCACCATGCTGCGGGTCGCCTCGAAGCCGCAGAGGAAGACTATCGCCTGATCCTCGCCATGGAGGAGCAGTACGCCCCGGCCCAGCACTACCTGGGCGTACTGCTGCACCAGTGCGGACGGCACGAAGAAGGCCTGGCGCTGATGCACGAAGCCGCGCGCACTACACCGCCCGATGCCGACTGGTGCAATGATCTGGGCAACGTCCTGTTCGCCTGCGGGCGCTTCGACCAGGCGGAGCTGGCCTACGGACAAGCCCTGACCTTGCGCTCCGACGATGCCCAGCTGTGGACCAACCTGGCCGCCGCGCGGCGCGCGCAGCACCAGCCGCAGGCCGCCATCGCCGCCTGCGAGCAGGCCCTGTTGCGAGATCCGCATTGCCTCCCTGCCCTGTACCAGCTGGCTGATCTCTACGCTGCGCTGGGCGACCGCATGCAGAGTTCGCGTTACCAGTGCCTGGCCTTCGTGCTGCCGCCGCATGAGGGGAAGTCACGCGAGCTGCTGGCCATTTCCTTTTACTTCCTGGGACGGGTGGAAGAAGCGGCGGAAGTCTGCCGCCAATGGCTGCGGGAAGAGCCGGGCCACCCCATCGCCAGCCACATGCATGCGGCGTACGCGGGTCTGCCCAGCCACAGCGTGCCGCGCGATTACATCGTGCGTCGCTTCGACGAGTATGCCGATCACTTCGACAGCAACCTGGTCAGCCACCTGGACTATCGCGGACCGGAAGTGCTGGGCATGCTGCTCAACGCCTTCCTGTCGGAGATAACGCCAAGTATGGTGCTGGACGCCGGCTGCGGCACCGGGCTGTGTGCGCCGGTCCTCGCGCCTTACGCGCTGGCTCTGGAAGGCGTGGACCTCTCTCCCAACATGTTGCGTCATGCCGCGCAACACCCGCAGTACACGGCGCTGGAACAGGCGGACGTGGTGGAATGGATGGCAGCCCATCCGGCACGCTATGGCCTGATCGCCGCCTGTGACGTGCTGATCTACTGCGGGGAGCTGGCGTCCTTCTTCGCAGCGGCGCGATGCTCCCTGCAGCCGCAGGGCCATCTGATCTTCACGGTGGAACTGGCTGGTGAAGAACACGCCGCTCCCTACACGCTCCATCCCAGCGGCCGCTTCCGCCACCAGCGCAGTTATGTCGAACACTGCCTGCAAGCCGCGGGCCTGGAAGTGCTGCTGGTGCGCGAAGAAAGCCTGCGCGTCGAAATGCAGCAAGCCGTGCCGGGACTGGTGGTCCTGGCACGGGGGTGAACGATCGCGCCGGAGCGCCGGCGCGACTTGGCCGCGCTCAGCCGATGGCGCGAGCGATGGCCGGCAACATGTCCGACGGTTCCGGACGGCGGGTGTAGTCTGGATTGACTTCGGCATAAACGATCACGCCATCCGGCGCGATCACGTAGCGGGCCGGCATGGGCAGCGTCCAGCTGGCATCGCCATTGAAAGCGGGCAATTCATTCTTGAGCGAGCGATACAGCTCCACCAGATAGTCCGGCAAGGTGAAGCGCAGTCCGAAGGCGGCGGCTACCTCATTGCCCGCGTCCGAGAGGATGGGGAATTCCAGCCCGTTCTGGCGCATCGCCTTGCGGCTGTTGGCCGGCAGCTGCGGCGAGATCGCCACCAGGCTGGCTCCGGCCTGCTGCAACTGCGGCAGGACTTCCTGCAGCGCCTGCAATTCCATATTGCAGTAAGGGCACCACACACCACGATAGAAACTCACCGCCAGCGGTCCTCGGGCCAGCAGCTCGGCGGAGGAGACCGGCTTGCCATCCGGATCGGCCAGCGTGAACTGCGGTGCACGGTCACCCGCCTTGAGCGCCCGTGCGGCCGCCCCTGATGCGATCAGTTCATCGGTGGCGCGCTGCATGGTGGCAATGACCGGTGCGGGTACATTGTAGGGTGGCTTGCCGGCCACGAAGTCGGCTTTGAAGGCGTCCAGCTTGTCTTGCAGAGTCATGATGAGGCTCCTGTCATTGAGGTCGGTAAATGGGATAAGGCTGCTCGGCGGTGTTTCTCACCACCGATGCAGCGCATTCTGGTCCTCTGCTGACGGGAATGGCAGACAGGCAATGGCTATAATGCTTATTCCACTTTGGAATAAATGAGATCACTATGGATCGCTTGCTGGCCATGACGGCCTTTGTACGGGTGGTGGAGGCGGGATCGTTCTCGGCGGCGGCGCGGGTGCTGGGCGTGGGACAGCCGGCAGTCTCCAAGACCGTGGCGCAGCTGGAAGACAAGCTCAAGGTCAGGCTGCTGCTGCGCTCCACCCACGCTCTCACGCCGACCGAAGCGGGGATGCGTTTCTTCGAGCGCGCCCGCGTGGCCATCCAGGAAGCGGAGGAAGCCGAACTGGCCGCACGCGGTGCCGGCGCAGGCCTGGCCGGACGCTTGCGGGTTTCGGCCGCCCCCACCTTTGCGCGGCTGTTCGTGATTCCCTTCCTGCCGCTGTTTCTGGCACGTCATCCGGCACTGGAGGTGGACGTGATCCTGGATGACCGCACCATCGACCTGGTGGCCGAAGGCATCGACGTCTCCCTGCGCATGGGGAACCTGGCCGATTCCGCCAGCGTCGCGCGCAAACTGGCCACGACACGGCGCTCGGTGCTGGCTACCCGCGCCTATCTGGAGCGGGTTCCGGCACCACGGGTACCGGCAGATCTGGCCAGGCACGAGACCCTGGTCTTGAGCCAATTGGACAATGTCTGGACCTTCACCCGTGCCAGTACCGCAGTCTCGGTCATGGTGCAGGGGCGGGTGCGTTTCAACGCCGCCGAGGGCATCCGCGCGGCCGTGCTGGCCGACATGGGTCTGGCCATTGCCTCTGACTGGATGTTCGCCCCTGAACTGGCGGCCGGCAGCGTGGTACGCGTCCTGGAAAAATGGACGCTGCCGGACATCGCCCTGTGGGCGGTCTTTCCCACCGGCAGGCTGGCCAGTGCCAAGGCGCGTGCCTTCGCTGATTTCGTCGAGGAGATCATGCTGCAGCAGCAGATCCTGACCTGAAGCACGCGTCGATCAGGGCGCGTGGCATGGATCCTGCATCGCATCGCGGCAAGCCTGCCGACCCAAGCATGCCAGGACGGCAACGCAGGGGCACGAGCCATATCCACCGTGCAACACGGATGAAGAAAGTTTCACTTTTTGTCGCACTTTTAGACCAAGGTACAGTCGTACCGGCATCCGGCATGGCTTAGAATAGCCAAAGCTCACGACGTAATCGATTGGTACGCACCGGCTTGATGCGCGATGAATTTCCCCTTTTCGTCGCCCTGGACAGGCCGCCAAGGTGCGACATCTGAAAAGGAAACGTAATGACGCAGTCACCCAAAAACATCTCGGCCCTGATGTGTGAGCTCAGCGTGGCGCTGGCGGAATTGTCGGAGAAGATGAGCAATCTCTCGGTCACGCTGGAAAATTCCTACCTGGAATCCAACGCCCCGGAACCGGCCGCCCTCATGGAAGCGGCCCGCGAAACCATCGAGAAGGCCCGCGGCAGCTGAGTCCACGCCGCGCCAGCATCTCCTTTCAACTCACCGCATCCGGCAGCCGGATTCATTCCGGCCTGCCCGGCTAACCGGCCACCCAGCCACAGCAGCGGCCTCCCTCATCAAAAGTCATATTTCAGCTCGGCAAAAACCGTGCGCTGCGGGAAGGGATGGAACAGGAAGTAATCCCGGTTGGTCAGGTTGTCCACGCCCACCGCACCGCTCCAGTGGCGGTCGATGCGATAGCGCACGCGGGCATCGAACACGGTATAGCCATCGAAGCCCTGATAGGTGTGCGTGTTGATGTCGGTATTGTCGACGGTCGCGTAGACCCGCCCGCTGTAGCGCCCTGCCACCGTATAGGTCCAGCGGTCATCCGGCTTGTAGCTGGCCACCAGCGTGGCGCGCCATTCCGGCACGTAGGGCGTGCGCTTGCCCACCGAGGTCGCGCCCGCCGTGGTGGCGACATAGCCCTTGTTTTCCAGGATGCGGGCATCGACCCAGGTCACGCTGCCGTTCAGCGAGAAACCACGTACCAGCAGATCGTTGCGCTCGAAGGCCGCCTCGATGCCGCGCTGGCGGGTGCGATCCACGTTCTGCGTGAAGGAGGCCACACCGCTGCCGATGGTGGAACTTTGCGAAATCAGCGCATCCGACACCCGCTCTTCGAACAGCGAAACGCGCCACTTGCCCTGCCCTTCCTGCAACTGCTTTTCGATGGCCAGTTCGGTGGACCAGACTTTCTCCGGCTTCAGGTTGGGATTGGCCTGCAGATAGACGCCATTGAGCAGCACGTTCTGGTAAAGCTCGCCCACGGTCGGGAAGCGCAGCGCCCGGCCGGTGGAGAGCGTCGTCACCCAGTCGTCCGCCAGGGCCCAGGCCAGCGAGGCTTTGGGCGAGAGTCCGCTGTGGCTGACCTCCGGCTGGTTCACCGCGAAGACGGTGCTGCCTGAGGTCGAGACATTGCGGCCATCGAAGGCTCGCCACCATTCGTACCGTGCACCCAGCGTGGCCTTCAGGGAAGACGACAAACGCCACACATCCTGTGCCCACAGCGCGGAAGTCTCGGTCTTGCCACGCGAGTCGGAGGCCAGCGTGCCGTTGCCGCCGCTGACCCAGTTGCTGGTGTTCCAGGTCGGCGTGGCCAGGGTGTAGCGATCCACATGCGCACCAAAGCTGATGACCTGGGCACTGCCCTGTGGACGCCAGATGCCCTTGGCATCGACCGTGCTCCAGCCGGTGCCGCTGGCATCGGCGATGGTGCCGGCCCCGCCGCTCTGGCCGGCCGGGAAGGTGGCCGTCGAGGTGCGCGTCAGGTCACGCGAGGCCGACAAGGTCGACGCCGCCAGTTGCCAGTCCCACTCGCCCCCGGTCTTGCTGCGCAATTCCAGCGATTGCATCCATTGCTGCTGGTCCACGTCGTTGCTGGAAAAGCCGCTGGTATAGGCCGTCGCGCCACTGGCGGTCTTCAGGAAACTCTGCGGATTGGCGCTGGCCTGGTTCTGCCAGAAGCCCAGGGTATAGGTGGCCGTGAGCGCCGGCGTGAAGTCGTAAGAAACCTTCAGCCGCGCCGTGTCCTGCACCGTATGGGTTAGATTGCCGGCCCCCAGCACATACAGGTTCTTGCCGGTACGGTCCTGCGCCAGCACCGCGCCGGTAGTGCCGGCCGGCAGGCTGGTGGCGGTGATGTAGGTCACCGGTTGCGAGTAGCTGTCCAGATGGTTGACCGAGAAGCGCCAGGCCAGCGCCCCGCGGCGATTGCCCAACCCGACGTTGTACTCCTGCGCGCGATAGGTACCGGACGCACCGTACTGGCTGAAATCCTGCTGCGCATATTGCGCCTTGATGCTGGCCTCGAACTGCTGCGGCATGCGCGTGGTGATCTCGGTGACCGCGCCGTAGGAATTGCCCGGATACTCCGCCGCAAACGGTCCATACATCACGTCGATGCGCTCGATCTCTTCCGGTGCCACCATGAACCAGCGCGGCGAGCCATTGCCATTGTTGTTGTTCACCAGCGCCGAGAGCAGGATGCCATCGGCATAGATCAGGCTGCGCGCACTGGCGTTCACGCCCGTGGTGCGAGTGGCCAGCGGGGATTGCGTATCGCCGATGTAGCGCTTGCGCACCGAGAGGCTGGGCAGATACTTCAGCGCATCCGAGCTGTCGGTGACGTTGATGCTGTTGGCAGCGGTATCGGCAGTGACGCTGGCCGTGGTCTGCGGCAGCTGCTTGCGCTCGGCGACCGAGCCACTGCTGCGCACTTCGATGGTGGGCAAGGTCGCGGCCTCGCTGCTGCCGTCACTGGCGGCGGCCTGCTGGGCCAGGGTGCTGCCGCTCCAGGCGCAGAGCACGGCCAGCAGCAAGGGATGCAGGCGAAGCGGACGGGAGACGGCAGAAGCCGGCGAAGACGGAGACAATGAGGAGCAAACAGGCAGCGTGTTCATGGCGAGGATGTCTGGCTTTTCTTGGTGTTGTGAGGGAAGCGCGCGCAGCCGCACCCGCGACCGCCATGACGTTCGCACTCCCTGTTTTTTTCATCGGCGCAATCTATCACGCAGCCTGTGCGCTGCAATCCCGTGGCCGTGCTGCCGTCCGGCAAGAGCGCCTTGCGGATCCGAAAAAAGTCCTTTTGGCACAAGCAGTTAGCGGCAGCGAACAACAAAAAAAATGGGCTGCGACATATTGCCGCAGCCCGCAAATACAACAGAGAGGAGGTGTGATTGGACCCGATTTCCGTCCCCCGTCCCTTAATCCACATCAAACACGCTGCGCTGATCCTTGCCCTTTTACCTTCTCGCACAACATGCGGTCACGCCACCAGAAGCCGCGGGTGAATTGCGCATCGCCACGTCTGCGCCGCTTCTTGCGGAAATAAAAAAATCCGGCTTCTTGCGCGAAGGCCGGATTTTTCATTCATCGATTCCAGAGATGAATCAGGTGCGCATCATCAACTGCCGCGATAAGTCGAATAAGCCCACGGCGACACCACCAGCGGCACATGATAGTTCTGCGAGGCATCGGCCACGCCGAAGGCAATCACCACTTCATCGACGAAACGCGGTTCCGGCAGGCTCACGCCCTGTTCCGCAAAATAATCACCGGCCGCAAAGACCAGTTCGTACTTGCCGGGCTGCAGCGCCTCGCCTTCCAGCAGCGGCGCATCGCAGCGGCCATCGCTGTTGGTGACGGCGTGCTTGAGCAGCGTCTTGCCGCCGCCAGTCACCGCGTAGAGCGCGAGCTTGACGCCCGCGCCGGGCTTGCCCTTGGTGATATCCAGCACGTGCGTGCTCAGTTTGCCCATGTTGCTGTCCTTTCGCTGTGTAATGGATGAGTGATCGTGAGCGCCGATGATATACCGCCGCCCGCCGAACCCTATACGAGTGCGCTTATACCGGCCATCGATGCAGCGGACATAATGCCTTACCGCGCAGCCCCCTGCCAAACCGGAGCCGACATCCGGACCGCAGATACCAGCACGGGCCCGACGCGGCAATCATCCAAATCATTTATATCAAACAACATCCATCACTGGAGGAGACACCATGCCCATTCCATCCCTGCGCCTGCACGGCACGCTCGCGGGCGTCCTGCTCATGGCCGGCGGCAGCACCATGGCGGCCGACTGGGCCGACAATTCGATCGGCTACCGTTACGGCACCAAGTTTGCCGAGCCCTTCAATACGCAGGACATCAGCAAGAACATCGTCAACTTCCAGCATGCCAGCGGCTACAAGTACGGCACCAACTTCCTCAACGTCGACCTGCTGATGTCGGACAGCAAGGATGACAATGCCCAGGAAGCCTATGTCACCTATCGCCATACGCTGGACATCGGCAAGATCAGCGGCCGCGACCTGTCCTTCGGACCGGCGCGCGGCGTCGGCCTGACGCTGGGCTTCGACTGGAACACCAAGAACGACAACAGCTATGCCTCGAAGAAACGCATGTGGGTGGTCGGCCCGACCCTGATGATGGATGTGCCGGGTTTTCTCAACGTGAGCGTGCTGGCCCTGTTCGAAAGCAACCAGCCCAAGGGCATCAGCAGCCGCTACACCTATGACACGCATCCGATGCTGAACCTGGCGTGGGGGATCCCGCTGGGCGGCAGCGGATGGGCCTTCGAGGGCTACCTGAACTACATCGCCGCCAAGGGCAGGAACGAGTTCGGCGGGTCGACTGCGCCCGAACTGAATTTCGACGGACAGCTCATGTATGACCTCGGCACGGCCATGGGACTGGGCAAGAACACCTTGCGCCTGGGTCTGGAATATCAGTACTGGCGCAACAAGTTCGGCAACCCGAGCAACGTGCCGGGCTCGCTGGCCAAAACGCCGATGGTGCGCGCCGAATATCACTTCTGATCGCCTCCGGCAGCGGCAAGCCGCCCGTTGCGCCAAGGAGTTGGCCGCTCCTGATTGAAAAAAATCGAGCTTCCGATACAAATTTCAATCTTCAAAAACTCCTGCAAAAAATCGAAATTTGCAGGAGTTCTTTTTTTCTCCCCGCTTCCTATACTCAGCCGGATCCGCTCCCGGCACGTCGCCATCGCCGGCCGGATTTCCCCTGACATCTGACCGCCAGCCCCCGCCCGGACGCGCATCCCGCTTTTTTCACAAAGCTTCATATCGTCCCGGACACCGCTCATCGCCAGCCCAGAGATTTCGCCACCCTTACTCTCGGAACCTGACATGAGCTTCATCAAGAGCAAAAAGCACCCCTCTACCCCGCCCTCTCCTGCTGCATCCAGCTGCTGCCTGTCGGCGGCGCTGGCGGGCGTCCTGCTGCTGCCGGCAGTCACCGCCCAGGCCCAGTCCGCTGGCGGCAAACTGCCTTCGGTACAGGTCGATGCCGCCAAGGAATCGCCCTACAAGGCCGAGCAATCGGCCTCCCCCAAGTACACGCAGCCGCTGGTGGATACGCCGCAGACGCTGCAGGTCTTCAAGCGTCCGCTGATGGAACAGCAGGGTGCCACCACGCTCACGGATGTGCTGCGCAATACGCCCGGCGTGGGCACCTTCTTCCTCGGCGAGAACGGCAGCACCAGTACCGGCGACACCATCTACATGCGCGGCTTCGACATCTCCAGCGCCATCTTCGTGGACAACGTGCGCGACCTTGGCGCGATCTCGCGCGACGTCTTCAACCTGCAGCAGGTGGAGGTCCTGAAGGGAGCCGCGGGCACCGACAACGGCCGGGGTGCTCCGACCGGCTCCGTCAACCTGGTCACCAAACAGCCCGAACTGGCCGATGCGGTCAGCGCCAGCGGCACCTATGGCAGCTGGAACCAGAAGCGCGCTACCGTCGACTGGAACAAGGTACTGAACCCCGATCAGGGCCTGGCGCTGCGCCTGAACCTGATGAAACAGCACAGCGGCGTACCCGGCCGCCACCAGGTGCACAGCAGCCGCGACGGCTTCGCGCCCTCGCTGGCCTGGGGACTGAACGGCCCCACCCGCATCCTCTTCAACTACGTGCACATGCAGCAGGACAACGTCCCCGATGGCGGCGTGGTCACCCTCGGCCTGCCAGGCTATCGCTCGCCGGATCCGGCGCGTCCCTTCATTGGCGACGCGCCCAAGGTGAATCCGAGCAACTACTATGGCCACGTGGACGACTATGACCGGGTCAACGCCGACATGTACACCCTGCGGGTGCAGCACGACTTCTCGCCCACCCTGAAGCTGGAAAACAGCACCCGCTACGCTCGCACCGACCAGGATTACCGCCTGGCCTCCTTCATTGCCACCGGCAGCGACCGGGGCAAGTACAAGTCCGGCATCCGCACGCCCTCGGCCACTGACCGCAGCACCTGGCTACTGGCGCGCAACATCGTCACGCGGCGCGACCAGGCCAACGAGATCCTCAGCAACCAGACCCATGCCACGGCGCAGTTCAATACCGGCGCGATCCGGCACACCCTGGTTGGGGGCCTGGAACTGACGCGCGAACGCCAGCATGCGCTGGCCTTCACGGTGGACGGATTCCGTCCCCCGGCCAACCTGTACCAGCCGAATCCCCGCTTCGACGAATCGGAAGTCAGCATCCAGGCCACCGGCCGCAACGAGGGCCAGATCGATACCGTCGCGCTGTACGTGCTGGACACGCTCAAGTTCGACGAGCGCTGGTCACTGAACCTGGGCTTGCGCGAGGACCATTACCGCACCTCCTTCGTCGGCATCGCCTCCGGCACCGCCACTGCCCTGAAAACCTCGGGCAACCTGCTGAGCTGGAAGCTGGCGGCCGTCTTCAAGCCCACCAGCTACAGCAGCGTCTACGCCCTGCTGGCGAGTTCGCAGCAGCCGCCGGGCGGCAACAATCTCTCCCTCAGTGCCAGCCGCAGGAATCCCTCCCACCCCGACTACGCGCCACAAAAGACCCGTACCGCCGAAATCGGCACCAAGTGGGACCTGCTCGACCGCCGCCTGGCCGTCACCGGCGCGCTCTATCGCACCGACGTGCACAATGAGATCGAGCCGGGAACGCTGGCCGACACCTGGTTCCAGATCGGCGAGAAACGTACCGAAGGGGTGGAACTGGGCGTTACCGGCGAGCTCACACGGGACATTTCGCTCACCGCCGGCTACAGCCGCATGAACAGCCGCGTCAACAAGGGACGCGTGGTCACCGCCAACGGCGAGAACTACCTGGCCTACGCCCCGCGCCAGTCCTTTACCTCCTGGGCGACCTGGCGCGCGGCACCGGGCCTGGCGCTGGGCGGCGGCCTGCGCTATACCGACGGCCTGCTGCGCGGCACCGACAGCAATGCGCTGGGCACGCCCACCAGGACCGATGCCTACTGGCTGGTCGATGCCATGGCCAGCTATGCCATCAACAAGACGGTGGAACTGCAGTTCAACGTGACCAACCTGTTCAACAAGCAGTACGCCGCCGCGATCAACAAGAGCGGATATCGCTACACACCGGGCGGCACGCGTGCCTTCTCGCTGACTGGCAACTTCCGCTTCTGATCCCTCCCTGCGGTGGCGGCGCTCTGCCGCCACCGGTGAACTCTCCCTCGCCACCCTCACGGCAGCGCACTGCATCACGCAGTGCACTGCCGTGAGGTTTCGTATTTTTTATGCAACAAATGCCGTTTCGACTTTCCCCTTCCGCCTTCCCGGATGCGGTGCGGCTTTGCGCCGGATGTTCTGAATGGAAGACCAAGAGCAGACGATCAGGTAACAGAAATTTTTAGAATAAGAATCACTTTTATTTGGAACCGTGGCTATAATTGTAAAAATCTCGTAGCAAGTCGAAACATTGCGATATCAACGAGATACAAAAAACTACAATCTCGCCAGCCATTCCGGCGGAGCCTGCCAGGTCTCACCAGACCGTGCGATTGCCCGTTCGACTCATAGCCAGCCAAGAGAACTCTCAACATTTTCTCTCGGAACCCTGCCATGAGTTACATCAAGAGCCGCAAGCACGCGCAGCCTGCCTTTGCTTCGACCCGTCTGTCCGCCGCCGTTGCCGGTGCCCTGCTGCTGCCGGCCGTGGGCGTGCATGCCCAGACCAGCACCGCCCTGCCCAAGGTCGAAGTGACCGCCACCCAGGAATCGGACTACAAGGCCGACAAGGCTTCCTCGGCCAAGTACAGCCAGCCGCTGGTCGACACCCCGCAGACCCTGACCGTGATCAAGAAGCAGCTGATCGACCAGCAGGGTGCCACCACGCTGACCGAAGCCCTGCGCAACAGCCCGGGCGTCGGGACTTTCTATCTCGGTGAAAACGGTTCCACCAATACCGGCGACGCCATCTACATGCGCGGCTTCGACAGCTCCAGTGCGATCTTCGTGGACAACGTGCGCGACCTCGGCTCGATCTCGCGCGACATGTTCAACATCCAGCAAGTGGAAGTCCTGAAGGGCCCGGCGGGTACCGACAACGGACGCGGCTCGCCGACCGGCTCGATCAACATGGTCACCAAGCAGGCCGAGATGAGCAACTTCTTCAATTCATCGGCCACCTATGGCAGCTGGAACCAGAAGCGCGCCACCGCCGACTGGAACAAGGTGATCGATGAAGAGCGCGGTATCGCCATGCGCCTGAACGTGATGAAGCAGGACAGCGGCGTCCCCGGCCGCCATGAAGTCAAGAACGACCGCTGGGGCGTGGCGCCCTCGCTGGCCTTTGGCCTGAACAGCCCGACCCGCGTGTTCC
>Ga0207695_10002000_pt1 | contig 31464 bp, 39 predicted proteins | sample KBSC54metaG_FD_184354 | JGI IMG/M metagenome (GOLD analysis project Ga0207695, IMG submission 184354) | Corn rhizosphere microbial communities from Kellogg Biological Station, Michigan, USA - KBS C5-4 metaG (SPAdes) (version 2) | ecosystem: Host-associated > Plants > Roots > Rhizosphere > Soil... | reverse complement strand
AGAACTTGTCTTGAAAGTAGGATGAATCAGTTATGATGTTGGCTTCCCTTTGTTTTTACGGAGGTTTTGATGGGTTATCCGAGCGATTTGACAGATCAGGAATGGCAGATTCTTGATCCGTATGTTCGGCAAGGTCGGATGGGCCGGCCGCGCCAGCATGATATGCGGGATGTTTTGAACGCCATCTTTTATGTGATGCGGACGGGATGCCAGTGGCGCCAACTGCCGCAGAACTTTCCGGCTTGGCAAACGGTTTACGATTATTATTTTCGCTGGCGCCGGGACGGCGTCTGGCCTCGGATTCAGCGTGCCTTGCGCGGCGTTGCTCGGGTGACGATAGGACGCAAAGCTTCTCCCAGTGCCGCGGTTATCGACAGTCGCACGGTGAAGACTGTCCAAAAAGGGGGCAGCGCGGCTTTGATGGCGGCAAGAAAATCAAAGGCCGCAAGCAGCACATCGCGGTAGATACGCAGGGGTTTATCTTGGCGGTTTTGGTGCATTCCGCAGGCATCTCGGACAGTCGCGGGTCGCATTTACTCATCAGTCGATTAATGGCGGTTTGCGGAACCTTACAGTTGATCTGGGTCGATGGCGGATATAAAGCAGGCTGCATCGCATGGGCTAAATGGATGTTCGGCATTACATTGGAAGTTGTACAGAAGGTCGCCAAGGGCTTCCAGGTCTTGCCCAAACGCTGGATCGTTGAGCGCACTTTCGCATGGCTTAATATGAACCGGCGTCTTGTCAAAGACTACGAGCACAATCCTAGATCATCCGAGGCATTCATCCTCATCGCCAATCTCAGAACCATCCTCAGGCGAATCTCTTAACTTTCAAGACAAGTTCTTAGATTAAAGGATGAGGATTACGAATTTTAACGCGTAAATCAATTTGCTCATAAGCCGTGCAAAATCTGTCAACGGTAATTCTTGCATGATGATGTGCGTAGCTTGTATCCCCCGTTAAATATCTTCGGCTATGGACAGACAGCCTGGTTAAATCCTTTTCAGAAACATTGTCATTGCTGTAGTGGCGAATTTTGGCCATTCCCATGAAAGGATTCATCGCATCTATTAATTCGGCAACTGATTTAGATGAAACTTCTTGCAGGGTCAGCGGTTCACCGGTTTTCTTATTTAACAGGTCAGGTGGAATAATCGCGCTGGCCGCATGTGCACGTTCGATGAACTTATTCACCGCATCTGCCAGTGGCTGGTAGGGCTCCCGGATGTCGATTTCATCGTCTGCGTCGTTCATCAAATTATTTCACGTCAAATAGGGTTATATTATCCCTGATATGCACCGCCAATGTCAAGAAATTCAGGGGTTGCGCTTAATGAACGCACCACGCGGGATACCTTTTGACTTGTTTTCCGGGCGCACCAGCGCCCATATTAGGGCATGCGTTTTCCCAAACCTTCGCATGCGGGCAGCAGCGTGAATATTCTGACCGGCATTATCACGCATATTCCCTGCTGTGGGCCGCAAATTTTGATGGGCATTGCGGGTTTGAAATTGCTAGGCAGCTATTCAGTGACGGTATTGTATCAATGGCAGTTTATTATTCCGCTGTTTATTAGCTTCCTCACCACTGCCTGGTTTATATATCTGGCGCGCCGACATAAAGACTATTTGCGCGCACCCGCCATCGCGAAATTTTTTGCGGTTGATCTGGCGATTGGCTATGCGATCGTCTTTGCGCTGTTTCTATGCATCCCGCCGCATGACCATCGTATTATTTCCGGTACTGGTGTGGGGTACGTTTCGGCGGCAGACCATGTGATGACGCTGTCATTTCATGACGCAGGCCATCTGTGGCCTTGGTCGCAGCGTTATTTTATCGCGCACACGGATGCGCCGCTGGATGCATCAGACGGCGAAAAAACCTATACGGCCAAGGAACTGTCGTGGTGGCGCGCGCTATGGGGACGTAATGCGCCCTATTTCATCTCGCATGATGCCACGAGGCCTGCGACGGTACGGCTCTATTCACGTCTGAACCCGCAAGCGCTTCTTGCCAGCCTTTCCAATCGATCCATTGCCGCCGCGGCTAATCCGGTTAAATTTTATCTGGTTGCCGCAGACAAGGACGCACCATGAAACGCACGGCAAAAATCCTCATGGCGTTATTAGCAGTCGTATGTTGCGCCGCTTTCACGACGCAACAAAAAACGCTGACGTTTAACACTTCTGTAACAAGCCAGCCCTACAATGAACGCAGCGCGCAAGATAAATTGCCGCAATCACACGACCCCATGTGGAAAACATTGATGGCGACCAAAATTTCACAGGATAAAAAAACAGGTTTGTATGCGATAACTGCAACACCCGAAGTGAAAAAATTAGTAGGAACGCAGGTCACCACTACCGGTTTTATGCTGCCACTTGAAGAAAAAGAAAAATTTCGCCATTTAATTTTGTCGCGGCGCACGCCAGTTTGCGCCTTTTGCCCGCCGGGTGAGCCGAATGAAATTATCGATGTGATGTTAACGGATCCAACGCTATGGGAAGATAATCTGGTTTCCATCACCGGCAAATTCGAATTGATTAACAACGCGGAAAAGGGGATCTTTTTCCGTCTTTCAGACGCGCGCAAAACCAATGGTAAAAAACAGTAATCCCGATGAACGGATTTCCATCCTAACCGCCTATGTCGTGGGGCTGGAAGGCGTTTTGGCGCGTCTGGGAGAGACCGAAGCCAAAGCCGTGTTTACCACCGCCAGTGATTTCGCCGCTGGCATCATCCGCGTAGTGAATGATGCGATTCAATCAGGCATTCTGCCCGCGTCGCAACGCGTAAACAGCGCACCCATTCAAAAAATGTTCCGCGACGGCTGGCCCAGTGTCGTCATTCCTGCGGCGATGGATTTAATTATCTGGCGCGATGCTTTGGCAGATTGGTTCATGAAGCAAGAGAATGAACTATCCCAATATTTTCGCGGCACGCCGGTGGGGCCGCAATTCGAACATCACCTGGCGGCGCTGTATGATGGTCTGGGCGTGATTGAACGCCATCAGGGTGAGACGCGCAATATCCGCCCCACAAAAGACCAGCGCACCCGCACGCAGCAGCAAAATTTCCGGTTTGATTTCAGGATGTGAAATAAGGGGCAAGACATCAAAACGAAACCCCTTGCTTCTTGTATCTTGCTTCTGTTTAATCTATTCGTGAACACCAGCGACACGCCCTATACTTATGGCACTGTTTCCAAAGTCCTGCACTGGGCGGTGGCGGCGCTGGTGCTGGTCAATTTGAGCATGGGTTTGTTGTTTGACAATATGTCCAAAGACCTGCGATTCACGATGATTATGTGGCATAAATCCTTTGGTGCCCTGGTGTTGGTGTTAATGCTGCTGCGCCTGGGTTGGCGTGCTGGCCAGGGTTTTCCGAAATTGCCACCCGGCATTGCGGCCTGGCAGCGTTGGGCCGCGCACCTCAACTATTTAATGTTATATCCAATATTAATCGCGATGCCGGTTACGGGCTGGCTGATGTCATCTGCATCCGGTTATCCGGTTTATGTCCTTGGCCTGTTTGCGTTGCCAGATATCTGGCAAAAGAATAAGGCCTGGGCGAAAATCTTTAAAGAAACGCATAGCGTATTGGGCTATGTTATTCTGGCGCTGGTAATTGCGCATATCCTGGCCGCGCTGTATCACCATTTTATCCAAGGTGATAAACTGATCCGACGAATGCTTTAGGTTGATTTTTTTAACAGTTGCATTTCAGACCGGATTTCGCCTAAAAATCCCTTATGGAAAAACCCTTTGCCATCGCGCGGTTTTATTGCTTCGCCGATTTCCCTGACTTTGCCGACTGGCAAGGACGGCTGAAAGGTTTGATGGCGACCGCCTGGGCCAAGGGTACCGTTTTATTGGCACCCGAGGGTATTAACGGCACCATAGCCGGTCCGCGCCGCGCAATGGAGGAAATTTTTGCCGTCCTGCGTACATATCCGGGATTTGAAAATCTAACGCCCGTTTTAACGCCGTCTGACATTATCCCCTTTGAAAAAATCAAGGTGCGTTTGAAAAAAGAAATCATCACGTTTAAACAGCCGATTGATGTCAAAAACGTCGGTACCTATGTTGCACCCGCGGACTGGAATGCCCTGATCAATTCACCGGACGTTGTGACGATTGATACACGTAACCGCTTTGAATATTATTATGGCCATTTTAAAGGCGCGGTGGATCCTGACACCGAACGTTTTTCAGAACTGCCTGCGTTTATTGAAGCCAACCGCGAACAACTGGCAGGCAAAAAGATCGCCATGTATTGCACCGGCGGTATCCGGTGTGAAAAATCCACCGCCTGGCTGCGCGGCCAGGGATTTGATGAAGTCTATCACCTGAAGGGCGGCATTCTGGGTTATTTGGAACAAATTCCGCCCGAAGAATCTCTATGGGAAGGTGATTGTTTCGTATTTGACGACCGCGGCGTTGCGTAAAATTTATTGATGAATTTTATCGGAACCTAATAAAATTCGTCCGTACTCCATGCTGTTATTTAAGTTTAATAGGCGCGAAAATGGGCCGTAATCTTTGCGCTAACCAGGAGCTTGGCATGTTTAAAATTAACTCCCCTATCCTTTGCACCCTTGCCTTGGCGGCTTTTGCTAGCAGCTTAGCCTTTGCCGTTCCAGTCATGGCCGCGCCTGCGGACGATAGCGATAATTCACAAGCAGCGGCGGACCAGGATAATGCGTCCAGCCAAAAGCAACCCGTACATAAGCATGGCCGTGCCGAAGTTGAAGCCCGCATTCAGACCCTGCATGACAAATTGAAAATTACCAGCGCCCAAGAATCCGATTGGGGCAAGGTCGCTGAAACCATGCGTAGCAATGAAGCCAACATTCATCAATTAATTCAGGAACGCCATCAGAATCCTGACAATATGACTGCGATCGATGATTTACAATCCTACCAAAAAATTGCACAGGCTCATGCAGATGGGTTGCAAAAAATGACGGATGTGTTCCAAACCTTATATAACGACATGTCTGACGCGCAAAAGAAAAATGCGGATGTGGTTTTTGGTAAGTTTGAAGGCCACCGCGGTAATGAGAAAAAGCATTCATAATTGTGAAATGACATCCAAATGGAGACCACCATGCCAAAATTAATCTCAGGAAAGTTTGATTTTCCGCAGTTGCAAGGCGGTGTCGCCGCCCTTGCGTTCATCGGATTAATCTCAGTTGCTGCCAGCCCGGCTTATGCAGATCCGCGTTGGGATAGAGGTCGCGGTCACGACAGGGGTTGGCACCGGCATGAAGTCTATGCCCATCGTTACTGGCATGGGCCGCATTATGTGGAAGAAGAGCCCCGCGTAGTCTATGCGCCGCCCGTCGTATACGAAGCGCCGCCGATTGAGGAACCATCTGGTATTAATTTGGTTTTTCCAATTCATATCCACTAGGTGCGATGAATTACGCTGGCGGTGCGGCCTCCCGCGCCAGCGACATAACAGCGTCCGACAGCGTGATCATTTCCTGCGCATCACTGCCGAGACGGCGGAATGCGAGGGTGCGGCCTTCAGCTTCCTTCGCGCCGACGACGGCGATGACAGGAATTTTTTGCAGCGAATGTTCGCGGATTTTATAATTGATTTTTTCGCTGCGCGTGTCGGTTTCGACGCGCAAACCGGCGGCACGCAATTGTGCCGCGGCTTCATTCGCATAGCCCTCGGCGCCTTCAGTAATAGAAGCAACAACGACCTGAACCGGCGCGAGCCATAATGGAAACTTACCTGCATAACTTTCAATTAAAATGCCGATAAAACGCTCCATCGCGCCCAGAATTGCGCGGTGCAGCATGACGGGGCGGTGTCTTTGTCCATCTTCACCGATATAATTAGCATCAAGCCGTTCGGGTAGATTGAAATCCAGCTGCAAGGTGCCGCAGCCCCATTCGCGTCCGATGGCGTCGCGGATGATATACGCGAGTTTCGGCCCATAAAATGCGCCGTCGCCAGGCGCGAGGGTATATTTCATACCTAGCTTTTCCAGCGCGGTTTTCAACCCGCCTTCCGCCCTGTCCCACAATTCATCAGAGCCAATGCGCTTTTCGGGCCGGGTTTCCAGTTTGATCACATAATCATGAAAGCCCAGATCTTCATAGATTCTTTTAACCAGCGCGCAGAATCGCATGCTTTCATCCAAAATCTGATCCTCACGGCAAAAGATATGCGCATCATCCTGAGTGAACTGGCGTACCCGCAACAGGCCGTGCAACGCACCATGCGCTTCGTTGCGGTGGCAACAACCAAACTCCGCCATACGGATCGGCAGGTCGCGATAACTTTTAATGCCTTGCTTAAAAATCTGCACATGTGCCGGACAATTCATGGGTTTCAATGCCATAAAATGCTTAGGCTCTTCCTTAAAGACCTTCTCGCCTTCAATTGTATTCGGCACCACATCTGGTACGACGAACATATTCTCGCGATATTTGCCCCAGTGGCCAGATTGCTCCCAAAACCGGCTATCCATCAATTGCGGCGTTTTAACCTCAACATAATCTGCCTCTGTCAAGCGGCGGCGCATATAGCTTTCAAGCTGCTGCCAGATCACATAACCTTTTGGATGCCAGAACACCGAGCCCTGCGCTTCGTCCTGCAAGTGAAACAAATTCATTTCACGGCCGAGTTTGCGATGATCGCGTTTTTCCGCTTCCTCCAGCATCGTCAGGTGGTCGTTCAATTCTTTTTCGTCGCGCCAGGCAGTACCATAAATCCGCGTTAGCATTTCTCGCTTGGAATCGCCGCGCCAATAGGCACCAGCTACCTTGGTTAACTTAAACGCTTTGCCCAAATGTTTTGTCGTCGGCATATGCGGACCGCGGCAGAGGTCCAGCCAATCGCCTTGCTTGTAAATTTTTATATCTTCGTCGCCCGGCAGATTTTCAATTAATTCAACCTTGAAATTTTCGCCTTTGGCTTTGAAAAATTGAATGGCTTTTTCGCGCGGCCAAACTTCACGCGTGAAAGGCGCGCCACGTTCCACAATCGCATGCATTTCTGCTTCGATCGCGGCGAAATCCTCCGTTGAAAAAGGTTCTGCGCGGTAAAAGTCATAATAAAAGCCGTTTTCAATCGCAGGACCGATCGTCACCTGGGTGCCGGGAAATAATTTTTGCACCGCCTCCGCCATCACGTGGGCTGCATCGTGCCGGATCAGCGCCAGCGCGGCATCGCTGTCGCGTGTGATAATAGAGAGCTTGCCATCCGCCGTCAGGGGCAGGTCTAAATCAATGTCTGTGCCGTTAAAATTGGCCGCTACAGCCTTTTTCGCCAGGCTGGGGGCAATGGATTGGGCCACCTGGGCAGCCGTGATGTTTTGTTCATATTGACGCGCCGCGCCATCGGGGAAAGTCAACGTAATTTCAGACATCGGCCTTTTATACATGATATCCGCCCTTTTCCGCTAGGGTAAATAGCGCCTGCTTGCCGTCGGAGGACGAATTGCATAAATTCATCCCGTGCAAAAGAAAGCGAGTCTCGAAAAGGTCAAAACGCTGGTCATCGACAGCGATAAGCATATCGCGAATATTGTGCTGCAAAGTTTGCGGGACTTAGGTTTCCCCAATTGCCGGCATTTGAAATCATCTGCCGACGCATTGACCTTTTTGGAAAATCAGCCGGTCGATTTGATTATTACCGAATGGGTTTTACAGCCGATTAACGGCGTGGATCTGGTACGCCAGGTTCGCCTGAGCAAGGCTTCGCGTAATCAGGGCACGCCAATTATCATGCTGACGGGGCGCGGTGAACTTTCAGATATTGCAGCGGCGCGCGATGCAGGTATTACAGAATTTTTGATTAAACCCTTTACCGTGAATACGTTGTTTCAACGTATTGAACATGTGGTGGAGCATCCACGCGGATTTGTCGTCTCCAAGGAGTTTGTCGGACCAGACCGGCGGCGCAGACCCAAACCGTCAGACCCGCCGTCTGAGCGACGTATCAACGCGCCCGTCATTGCGCAGAAACAAGGTAAAGATTTGCCCGCCATTGGCGCAGGTCCGATGATGACGCCGCCAGATTTTGGATTACGGCGTTTACTGGCCCTGTCAGGGCCGCTGTCTGAGGTCATTACGCCGGATGTTGTCGAAGCTGCCCAGACAGCCATCAACGCTATGCAAGACGAAAGTATGAAATGGATCCGTGAAGATCTGGCGGCGCTGGAACAGGCGTTTTTTGAAACGCGCAAAAATGATACCGCGCTGGCTTTCGAACAGATGGAGATGGCAACCTTGTCTTTGAAATCACGTGCCGGCATTTTTGGCTATCAGGTGTCATCGGAAATCGCGCAAATGCTGTATGCTTTTTTGCGGCAGAATTATGACGCCGCACGTCCTGGACACCAACAAGTCATTGCCCGTTTTATTGAAGCCATGAAAGTGGTCTTTGCCCGGAATTTGAAGTTGAAAGATGAGGTTATTTCTCAATGGCTGGATGACTTGCGGCAGATCATGCGCCGGCAAGGATAATGTGGTAATCGATGGCCATGAACTTTAACCCCCTGTTCCTGGCGCAGGCCTTGATCCGCGCGCCGTCAGTTTGCCCCGAGGATAACGGCGCGATGGATGTCTTGGTCGCCGCGCTGACGCCGCTGGGATTCACTTGCGAAAAAGTTTTATTTACCGGCAATGGTGGGCCAGACACCTGGAATTTATGGGCCTATCGCGAAGGGAACATACCGGGACCGCATTTATGTTTCGCGGGCCATACGGATGTGGTGCCGGTGGGCGATGCAACAGCCTGGCGGCATGATCCCTTTGGCGGCGAGGTGCATGACAATATTTTATACGGTCGCGGTGCGGAGGATATGAAGGGCGCCATTGCGGCCTTTATCGCCGCAGCGGAACATTTTACCGATTATCCCGGCACGATTTCCCTGCTCATCACCGGCAATGAAGAAGGTAATGCGGTCAACGGCACGCCGCGCATGCTGGACTGGCTGAAGGAAAAAAACATTCAGATCAGCCATTGTATGGTAGGTGAGCCAACCTCAGAAAACCGTGTCGGCGACGCGATTAAAAACGGCCGCCGCGGCAGCTTGCATGTAGAGTTAAGCGTGCAAGGTGTTCAAGGCCACGTCGCCTATCCGCAGCGCGCCTTGAATGCAAATCATTTACTCGCGCAAGTCATCGCGCGTCTGACCGCGCAAAAAATTGACAGCGGCAACCGGGATTTTCCACCTTCGACACTGCAAGTCACGGAAATGAAAACTCTGGGCGAGACCGCAGTCAATCTGGTGCCTGCCAATGCCTTTGCGCAAATGAATATTCGTTATAATACACTGCAAACCCCGGAATTATTGGAGCGCTGGTTAAAGCGCGAATGCGATGCGGTATTGTTGCCGGTTACCGGTGCGGCGTACGAATTGAAAACCAGAATTTCAGGGGAAGCATTCCTAACCCCACCCAGTGCCTTTGTGCAGCTCATCTGCGATGCCGTGATGGAAAAGACAAATTCGATTGTTACTCTGTCGACTTCGGGCGGCACATCCGATGCACGTTTTATTAAAAACCATTGTCCCGTGATTGAATTAGGTTTGCGTAACGATACCTTGCACCAAGCCAATGAATGCGTTCCAGTGGGCGACCTGATCAAGCTGAGCGAAATTTATCATAATGTGATAACACGTTATTTTGCGGAGATTAAATCGTGATGAATCTTTTATTCACTGATATTTTACAACCCCTTTATGGTGCGTTGCGCCTGGCTATTTTTGACACCAGTGGTCTGACGCGATTGGACGAGAGCCGGCGCGGCGTATGGATTTCATTTATCGCGCCCTTGCTGGCCCTGTTATTAATGATCGCGCTGCCCAATTTGCAAGGGCCATCGGGCGCGATTGCCACAACTGACAGCCTGTCCTGGTTGCGCGATGGCTTAAGTTATTTGGTAGCCGTGTTTGGCTTTCCCTTAGCCATGAGTTACGTTTGCAAGTATTTGATGCGCAGCGCGCGGTATAATTTATTGGTCGCCGCCGTCAATTGGACGGCGCCATGGCAAGTGGTCGTGATGGGTGCAGCCTATTTGCTGTACGGCTGGAATGTCGTGCCGAATATCGCGGGCAGTTTAATTCTACTGGCAGCCAGCACATTTAACATGATCTATATCTGGTTCACGATACGCACGGCGCTGGCGGTAACACGCGGTATGGCGGTTTTGCTGGTTATTTTGATGGCGGCAATCCAAATGGTAGGTTGGTTGTTAACACAAATAACCTTTTAACTTTCTATTCGTTTTCAAATCAATATCCGTTATGTTGATCTCAATGCGCCGTGGGCTATTTTTACTTTTATGGATTTGGTTATTGGCGCCCACAACCGCTCATGCCTTGCAATGCCCCGCACCTGCGCCGCCGCGCGTGGTCTTGGATCGCCAGGAAGATCCTGTGCGCTTTGATTTCGGCCGCAATCGCGCCGATCTGAATCAGATGGGCGCGCGCATTCTGGCTGCCAGCCGTGCCGGCTCAACCGCTTATGTCGGCGGCCTGACCAATGGCGTAATCGCCAGCAATATGTCAACGCAATTACAAACCTTGACCTCTTCGGATGGTGTTGCCTGCATTTGGGTGGGACAGATCAATATCACGCTGCGTTATCAGCCCACGGTTTATATCAGCCGCGAATTTGTGCCGGGCAGTTGTTATCACACTGCCGTTATAAACCATGAGGCTAAACATGTTGCAACCGACCAGGCCTTGTTAGCCGATTTTGGACCGCAATTGCAGCAGGGCATTCAGGCGGAAGTCGCACAAATCGGCCTGCGCGGCCCAATGCCGACGGCGCAATTAGAAGCCGTCAGCAGGGATTTGCAAAATGTCATGGAAAAACGCTTGAATATCCTGATGAATCAATTTTCGACTCTGCGCGAAACGCGGCAAATGCAAATCGACACGCCTCAGGAATATGCGCACGTGCAACGTCTATGTCAAAATTGGCCCTAATTTATCGGTTCGCCATTGTTTCTTTTTTCAGGCCCCGCTAAGAGAACGATATGAAATCTTTTCTCAAAATCCTGCGCAACTTTTTCGTATTTCTGGGTCTGGTATTTTTCCTGATGCTGGCGGGTGCAAGCATTTTAATCACGCACATGACGCATAGCGATCATCATTTGCCGGATCACATGACGTTGACGCTAACCCTGGCGGATAAAATGATGGAAACCACGCCGCCATTTTTGCGAAGCTTTGTTGACGGCCATGCGCCGCCGAGTCTGGAAGAATGGATTGCCACGCTGGAAAGGGCCGCGCACGATTCCAAAGTATCCGGCGTTTATATTCGCGCCGTGGGTGGTGCGCTGTCGCTAACCCAGGCGGAAGAATTGCGTGCTTCGATTGCGCGCGTCCGCGCGGCGGGCAAACCCGTGATCTTTTTCACCGATACGTTTGGTGAAGAGGATAATGGCACGGCAATGTATTATCTGGCCTCAGCCGCCAGCAAAATTATTTTGCAGCCGGGCGGATTTGCGGGCTTTTCCGGTATCGCGATTGAGGAACCGTTTTTCCGCGGCTTGCTCGACAAGTACGGCGTATCGCCTGAGTTCGAAAAGCGCAGTGCCTATAAATCCGCCATGGATAATCTGACGGAAATGCATATGACAGCGGAAGATCACGCGCAATTGACGCGTTTGCTTGGTAATTTATCAGATCACGTGATGCAAGCCGTGGTGCAGGACCGGAAAATAGATATCGCAACGTTGATCCATCTGCGCGATACCGCGCCGGTGCCTGCGGATATCGCGGGACAACTGGTAGATAATGTACAATACGAAGATCAAATCAAATTCCCGGCAGAGCGCATGGATTTGGACAACTACCTAAATAGTTTGCAACAGCCGAAGATTAAGAAAACCACGCCGCGTATTGTCATTGTGAATGCCGAAGGTGAAATTGTCCGCGGTGCGGGCGGCGGACCTTCGCCATTAGCCGATGGCACCATTGGTGCGGAAGATTTTGCGGATACCTTGCAAGATATCATCGATGATAAAAATATTCATGCGGTGATTATCCGCCTGAGCTCACCCGGTGGGTCCGCGATTGCATCTGAAAGCATTATGCGCGCCATTCAGCACCTGAAAGACAGCGGTAAACCCGTCATTATTTCCATGACGAATATGGCGGCATCGGGCGGATATTATATATCGGTACCCGCGACAAAAATTCTGGCCCTACCATCCACACTGACAGGTTCCATTGGTGTGCTAGTGGGCAAAATTTCATTGGGTGGCCTATCCAAGCAATATAACGTCAGTTGGGACGAGGTTGCAGAGGGTAAAAATGCTGCGATGTTTGCAAGCGGCCGTGGCTTTTCGCCGGATGAGCGCGCTGCCGTTGCACGATCAGCTGACGCGGTTTACAATACTTTTAAATCACGTGTTGCAGCTGGACGGAAAATGTCGTCCGAAGCCGTTGAAGCAGTGGCCCAGGGACAGGTGTGGAGCGGTGAAGAAGCCAAAGCCAACGGCCTGGTGGATGAATTGGGCGGGCTGGTTGAAGCCGTGGCAGACGCCAAACAGGCATTGAATTTAAAACCGGAGGCCGAGATTGTCGTGGAACCTTATAATAATAACCAAGGCCCAATGGCGGTGATAAAACTACTCCTGAATCAACTAGGCATCATCGACCGCACATCTTTTATGGCTTTACTGCGCCAGGAGTTTTCTACGCTGCTGCATGTCCGGCCAGTGGAAATGGCACCCCTGTATCTGAAATCATAGCGTTATTCAGCCTTACGGTTTTTGTTATTCCGCGCGGCGATCAAAAATTCCCGATTGCCGTCCGTGCCTGTGATGGGGCTGGGAATAATACCCAACATCTCCCAGATCATTTCATTTTCCAGCCAGGTTTTAATTTTATCGCATGCGACGGCATGCAGATTTTCATCCCGCACGATACCACCCTTGCCGATATTCTCTTTGCCAACTTCAAATTGCGGTTTGATCAGTGCGACCAGCCAGGCATCCGGAGCAGCCAGTGTTAACACAGCCGGTAAAACCAAGGTTAAAGAAATAAAACTGGCATCGCAGACAATCACGTTTGGCGCATCCGGAATTTGATCGCATGTCAAATAACGCGCATTCACATTGTCCATCTGCACCACGCGCGGATCCTGCTGCAGTTTTTCAACCAATTGTCCGCTGCCGACATCGACTGCGTACACTTTGGCCGCGCCATATGCCAGTAACACATCGGTAAATCCGCCTGTGGAAGCACCGACATCCAAGGCAATCAAACCGACTGGGGACAATTGAAAATGTTCCAATGCGGCCGCCAGTTTCTGCCCGCCCCGGCCGACCCAGGGATGGAGCGGTACTTTCATCGTCAACAACGCATTAGCTGAAACCTGTGCTGATGCCTTTTCAATACGCACATCGCCTAAAAAAATTTCTCCTGCCTTGATCAAGGCCTGGGCCTGGCTACGCGTTACCGCCAGGCCCAAATTTACCAAATGTTGATCGGCACGGCGTTTCACATCATTAAAATTAGAGAGATTAGAGGTCAAAATGAAAGAGAAATTATCCAATCTCTAACTTCTAACCTCCTCAATCGGCACACCGGGCACGGATTTACAGCCGCGCACCACTAAGGATGATTTGGTTTGCGCCACATGCGGCGCAGCGGTTAATTCCGACATTAAAAACAATTGGTAATCATCCCACGTTTTCGCCACCACGCGCAGCAGAAAATCATAATCGCCGACCAGCAGATGGCATTCTCGCACTTCGGGCCAGCGCGCCACCGATTCCTCAAAGCCGCGCAAATCTTGATCATTATTTGAGGACAATTTCACATGCGTAAAAACAGTGATCTTATAACCCAACGCATCAGGATTAATGTCTGCATGATAACCAAGGATAACCTTGTTTTCTTCCAGAGCGCGCAGACGGCGTAAACATGGTGGTGCGGAAATACCCGTGCGTTCCGCCAGCTCAACATTCGTCATACGGCCATCGGCTTGCAAAGAGGTCAGAATTTTGCGATCAATCTCGTCCAACTTGCTGCGCCGCACCTTTGGCTCCTTTCCGGGTCCACACGGAATACGCGCAAAGTCACTGATAACCATGCCGATGTCAACATACTCCGCGATGAATTCCCTGGGCGACACCCCCTGGCTGGTGCTGCAAGACGGACGGAAAGGCGTGGACAGCCAATCCCTCGGTTTGGCTGAAGCAATGCAAGTTCCCTATTCTTTTCAATCTCTAAATTTATCGCCTTGGCATTACTGGTTTCCGCCCCAGGTCCTCAGCAATTATTTAACGGAAAAGTTGTATAATTCTTTCACCCAACCGCCTGCGGGCGTTATCGGAGCGGGCCGCCGCGCAAGTTATGCGCTATTGGCGGCGCGCCGGCATTGGCCCGGCATCCCAATTATCCAAATTCAAAATCCACGCATTAGTTTAAATGAATTTAATTACGCTATCATTCCGCAACATGATGGTGTTGAAGGTAAAAACGTCATTCAAAACTTGGGCAGCTTGAACCGGGTTAACGATGCTGTCTTGGATCATGCGCGCCAAGAATGGCAGGAAAAATTATCCCATTACCAAAAGCCGCGCGTTGCGGTTTTAATCGGCGGCAATAACAAGTATGTGCGGCTGCATCCCGATTGGGTGGATGATATGATCGCCAAATGTTATGCCTTGCTGGAACGCGGTATGTCTTTATTCATCACCGTATCGCGCCGCACACCGGAAGTTTTGCGTGAACGTCTGCGTGCCGCCTTCCCGCACAAAAATAATGTCTGGTTTTATGATGGGGTTGGTGAGAACCCCTATTTTGGATTCTTAGCCGCGGCCGATTATATTTTGGTCACAGCCGATAGTGTGAACATGATATCCGAAGCCCTGGCGACGCGTGTGCCCGTAGCGCTACTGCGTATGCCTGGTGAAGGCAAAAAATTCACGCGTTTTTATGAAACCTTATTCGAACGCGGCCTGACTCATTGGTATGACGGTGAATGGAAAATTACCGAGCGTCCACAGTTGCATGAAACTGCCCGCGTGGGACAGTTATTGCGGGAGAAGTTGAAACTCGTCTAAAATTTCATAGGCCGCGCCGTGGCGCGTTAAGTGACTGCGTATCAAGCAAAAGCTATTTACTTCAAAGGGTGGCATAGAAAAATTGCCATAACTTTCCAGATAATGAATTAGATCCACAGAATGCACATTAACCAACCGTGCAAGCGAAACATGGGGCAGATATTTCCGTCGTTCCTCCATCACGCCCAGGCGGCGCAACGCCTGATTGCATTTTTCATGCAGCGCTTGCAGCGGCGCATGATCTTTCACGGCGGCCCATAGCGAACGCGGACGGTTGCCGGGATCGAACACACCAATACCCTGCAGCTGGATTTGAAAATTTTTAACCTCCAAGCTGCTTAAAATACTTTCCACGTCGCGTACGGTCGGTTCACCGACTTCGCCAATAAACCGCAGGGTCAAATGAAATTTTTCCGGCTGCGCCCAATGCGCGCCTTCCAAACCTGCCTGCAATAATGCCAGCTGGCTGCGTTGTGGTTCCGGCACCATTAGGGCGATAAAGATACGCTGCACTAAATCCTAACTAGGGTGCGGGGTTCGGATTATTCGCATGAATTTGGTTAATCGCTTGCACGACTTCAGGGGACAATTTTATGTCGACCGAGTCAATATCCGTTTTCAATTGCGCCATCGTCGTCGCGCCAATGATATTGCTGGTGACAAACGGCTGCATATTCACAAAGGCCAATGCCATCTGGCAAGGATCTAAACCATACTGCTTTGCCAGATCCACATAGGCGCGCGTGGCGGCCTCAGTCCGCGGATTGGTATAACGGTTCCAGGCGCGTGTTTCCACCGCACGGCGCGTGCCGGGCGGAATGTTGCTGTTCAGATATTTACCCGATAGCGTCCCGCCGCCCAGCGGCGAATAGGCCAACAAGCCGCAGTTGTTACGGATGTAAACTTCCGTCAGGCCTACTTCGTCTTTGCGGTTCAAAAGATTATAGGCATTCTGCACGGACTGCATGCGCGGCAGATTATGTTTTTCCGATAGGCGCAAAAATTCCCCCACGCCCCAGGCCGTTTCATTCGACAGGCCGATTTCTCGGATTCTCCCCGCGCGCACTTCTTCCTGCAAGGCCTCCAGTGTTTCCAAAAACGGCGTGCCGTCCGTCTCCGGCCGGTGCACATAATCCAGTTGGCCGAAACTATTCACGCTACGTTCCGGCCAATGCAGTTGATACAAATCAATATAATCCGTTTGCAGGCGTTTCAAACTGCCATCTATGGCTTCGCGGATATTCGCGCGGTTATATTTGCTTTTGCCGCCGCGGATGTAGGTGAAAAAATCTGACGGGCCCGCAATTTTCGTTGCCAAAATGACTTTTTCGCGCACACCTGGCCGCGCGGCAAACCAGTCCCCGATATAGGCTTCCGTCAGTCCCTGCGTTTCACGCGAAGGCGGCACAGCATACATTTCCGCTGTATCGAAAAAATTAATCCCGCGCTCCAATGCATAATCCATCTGTGCAAAGGCATCTTCGCGTGAATTTTGATTGCCCCAGGTCATGGTACCCAAACAAATCAATGAAACATTCAGGCCGCTGTTGCCGAGTTTACGTTTTTCCATATTATTCTCCGTTATTCCGTGAAACCATCAGACATCTTCAGTGAACAGAGTTAGGGCGCCCGCGAAATTATGCAACTCCCCACGCATGATTTCGCCCACACTATAATAACCCATGATGGGAATACCACTGAATGCTGCACCCAAATAATCTGTCTCCAAACCCACATCTTCATTAAACAGCGCAGGCACACGGCCCATACAGCTGACGTAATGCGCAGCGATGGCGCGGCGACCACTGGCCTGCAAACGGTTTTTCAGCGCGGCTAACTTTTGTTTCATTTCATCATGCGCGAATTGCCGGTCGCGCTGAACGAAACGGATTTTCTGCCCAACTTCCAGCGCGCCCGCGACATTTAAAAACTCATCCTTGGGATCGATGGAATTTAAACCGCGCACCGCATAGGTGCCGCAATCGCATCCGCCCTTGACCAGACCGATATGAATCTCATCCCCCTTATTCAAAACTTCACCGTAAGTCACCGTCATCCGTGTCAGTTCTTCGGCAAAAACGTCAATCGCCGGACGATGATCCAGGCCATGCAGCATGGCTCTATCCGCCGAAGTAATCGTATGCACGTCGCCGAAGGCGCGGCAGCCGTGAAACAGCGCCGTCATGATATTCACGTGGCTGTCAAAACAACACAGGCTGATCGGATCGCGCGTCATTTTGGTATCATGGAAAACGAAATGGCCGCCTTGATTAATCATCAGACCACCCATCCAGAAAATGGGTAGGGCGGACAGTTGCGTTAGCACTTTCGGTAATTCCGTCATGCGCGGATCGGCGTGAATTAATCCAAACGTGGCAGTGGACTCTTTGATGTCTCTAATATCGGGATAGGTGATACTCCCTTCGGGCACATGGCCCAGCATCAAAACCGCGCCCGGTTCTCCGCACAAGGATTCATACCCCGAAAAAGCCGCAATGTTACACCCGCCCGTCCAATGACGAATACCAGTTGCACGGCGCAGGAAGGTTAAAAGTTTCGCCGTCTGCGCGGCCAGTTCATCCGTAACGTATAAAAATGCGATATTTGCGTCGCGGGCATTCGGCAATTGCGTCAACAGCGCGCGTGCCACCTGCCGCCAATCATCCCCCGCCGCAATCGCTATTTGCCATACCATATCTTTATCTGGCGCGGCCCTTCACAAAAGTAAACGAATTAATCCGAATTCACTTGCACTTCGCGGCCTGTACGCCAATATATATGGCAGACAAGGAGTCCTTATTATGGCTGATCTTAATCCCCAAAATTCCGGCGATCCCTTTGTGGGATCCTTTGCCACCGGCGTGCGCGCCATCGACCAAGGGCTGCGCGCCCATATGCTGAAGGTTTATAATTTCATGGCGGGCGGTTTGGCTCTGACCGGCATTATTTCGTATCTGATTGCCCAGTCACCGGAAATGGTCCACGCAATTTTCGGCACGCCACTGCAATGGGTAGTGATGCTGGCGCCGTTAGGTTTGGTACTGTGGCTCAGTTTCGGTATCCGCAACATGTCCGCGCAAACGGCGCAGGTAGTCTTTTGGATTTATGCTGCGGTCATGGGCTTGTCGCTCTCGGTGATTTTTCTGATTTATACCGATGAATCGATCGCGCGCGCGTTTTTTGTTTCGGCGGGAACCTTTGCCGCCACGTCCTTATGGGCCTACACGACTAAGCGCGACTTGACGCAAATGGGATCGTTTTTAATGATGGGCCTGTTCGGCCTGATCATCGCCAGCGTCGTGAATATCTTTCTGCATTCGACGCAGCTGCAGTTTATCATCTCTGTCATCGGCGTGCTGTTATTCACCGGCCTGACTGCCTTTGACACACAAAAGATCAAGACCATGTATAACCAGTCTTGGGGTGCGGAAAGCCAGCAAAAGGTTGCCATTATGGGCGCGCTAAACCTTTATTTGGATTTCATCAACCTGTTCATGTATATGCTGCGGTTCATGGGTAACCGCAGAAGCTAATCGCGGGAATGTTCAGGCTCGGCATAAGGTTTTGCCAAGCGCAGATAGCCATCTGGTGCAGCTTGCCATCTGTCCATAGATGCGTGGATAAATCCATCGCTATGCAATTGCCGTAAGGTTGAATTCAAAACTTCGGCGAACTCGGGCTCGCCGTTTTTGAACATGAAGGCGGTATCAAATACGACAACGGGGTCTTTCGTCAGGCGCTTAATCGTCCCTGGATTTTTCCGGATATAATCAGCCGCTTCAGCCGCTGCCAGGAATACAACATCAGCCTTATGCGTTGTTACATTTAATATTTGCGTGCCAAAATCTGTCAACGCGGGCAGTTCAACGCGTTTGGCTTTTGGAATTTTATCTGTTGCAACATAATAATTAAACTCGCCATCCATGGTGGCAATGCGATACTCGGGCGAGTTTAAATTACTGAGCTTATTATCAAAACGGGTCTCATTGGCGCGGCCATAAGCATAAACGGCGGAATAATAGATCGGCATTGTAAAGGCACTGCCACGGGTTTCGGACGCAAAAATCCATTTTCCCACACATACCAGATCATAACGATTTGCTTGCAAATCAGCGCTCATCTCGCTCCAGCCCACTTGTTCGGCCCATTCAACAACCAAGAAATTTTGCCATTCGCTCAACGATATCAACGGCAATGCCAGACGGCTTGCCGGTATTCGGATCAACGCTAAGGCTTGGCGGCTCAATATTATAACCGCAACGCAAAGTTTTTGATTTTTCCACACGGGCAAGCACGGATGATTTGGCCTGAACGGAATTTGAAGGATTCAAATAATTCCATAATATGATTGTTAAGAGGGCAATCGTGATTGTGAAAATAACTTGTTTGAGGATCGTCGTTTTAGGCTGGATCATGGGAATTCCCTTTGTTGGTTTTTACCCAGGTTTACAATGACATCACCGATCAATTTCCCCAAAGACGATATCCATCGAGCCGATGATGGAAACCGCGTCGGCCAGCATGTGGCCTTTGGACATCATATCCATCGCTTGGAGGTGCGCGAAGCCCGGTGCGCGGATGTAACAACGGTAGGGTTTATTCGTACCGTCCGCGACCAGGTAGACGCCGAATTCACCCTTGGGCGCTTCGACCACCGTATAGGTCTCACCCGCCGGGACGTGATAACCTTCAGTAAATAATTTGAAATGATGGATCAGCGCTTCCATCGAGGTTTTCATTTCGGCGCGTGACGGCGGCGATACTTTGCGGTCGTCAACCTTCACCGGGCCGGACGGCAGCGCAGCCAAAACTTGTGCGATAATTTTCACGCTCTGGCGCATTTCTTCCACGCGCACCAAGTAACGCGCGTAGCAATCGCCAGTTTTGCCGACCGGAATTTCGAAGTCGTATTTTTCATAACCATCATAGGGCTGCGACCGCCGCAAATCCCACGCAACGCCTGACGCGCGCAACATCGGACCAGTAAAGCCCCAAGCGACGGCATTCGTCGCAGATACCACGCCAATATCCACGGTGCGCTGTTTGAAAATGCGGTTGTTGGACAACAGGCCTTCCAGCTCATCAATAAATTTGGGGAAGGTGCGGTAATATTCGGCGATATCCTCCGCCAGGCCGGGCGGCATATCAAAGGCCACGCCGCCGGGACGGAAATAATTCGCATGCAACCGCGCACCGCAGACACGGTCGTAAAATTGCATTTGTTTTTCGCGTTCTTCGAACGCCCACAAACTCGGCGTAATCGCGCCGACATCGAGCGCATAAGTTGTCAAATTTAAAAGGTGATTCAGAATACGGCCAATCTCTGCGTAAAGCACGCGGATCGCCTGGGCGCGCGGCGGCGCGGTGATTTTCAATAATTTTTCCACCGCCAGGGCAAAGGCATGTTCCTGGTTCATCGGCGCGACGTAATCCAGGCGGTCGAAATATGGCACGGCTTGGAGGTAGGTTTTATGCTCAATCAGTTTTTCCGTGCCGCGGTGCAGGAGGCCGATGTGCGGATCGCAGCGCCGCACGGTTTCGCCGTCCAGTTCCATCACCAAACGCAACACCCCATGCGCCGCCGGATGTTGGGGCCCAAAGTTAATCGTATAAGGTTTAATTTCATCGCCCCCAGGTAAAATGGTGGTGGGCAGCGGTTCGATTTTCAGCGCGGCGGTCATGTTCTACTTTTACCGCAGCGTTATCCGTGCGACAAGGTGCCAAACTATGGCCAATCCCCTAATCTTAACCATCATCGTTTGTGCCGCCGCGCTGGTCTTTGATTTTATCAATGGCTTTCACGATGCCTCGAATTCCATTGCCACGATTGTCGCGACGCGTGTGCTAAGTTTCCGCCGCGCGGTATTATGGGCGGCGCTATTTAACTTTATTGCTTTTTTCAGTTTTTCCACCGGCGTTGCAAAAACCATCGGTGTGGGTCTGATGCATTTGGACATAATTGCGCTGCCGTCATTACTCGCAGGATTACTAGCGGGAATTATCTGGAATCTGATCACCTGGTGGCGCGCTATTCCGGCTTCGTCATCTCACACGCTAATGGGCGCACTGGCGGGCGCAGTTTACGCCCATGCGGCGCTGCATGGTGATGCAGATCCGGCACATGTGTTTATCGCGGAAGGTTGGATTAAGGTTTTGGCGTTTATTTTCATCGCCCCGATTATTGGTTTTGCTCTGGCTTTTGCTGTGCACCGCGCCGCACTTTTTATGCGCCAGCACGTGAAACCCGCCAAAGAATCTTGGGGCGGATGGAGCAAATTTTTCAATTACGCGCAATTGGCATCTTCGGCAGCATTGTCGTTTAATCACGGCACCAATGACGCACAAAAAACAGCTGGCGTCATTGCCACAGCTTTGGTCGCAGGCGGTTATATGAATGCGGTGGATTTTCATATTCCTTTATGGGTTTTGTTCCTCGCGAATATTACGATTGCGCTGGGCACCTGGGTGGGCGGATGGCGCATTACGAAAACCATGGGATTCCGCCTGGCCAAATTACGTCCAATGGATGGCTTTGCAGCGGAATCGGGGGCGGCGCTTTCGATTGCCATGGCTACATTTTTAAAATTGCCGGTTTCCACCACCCTTTCCACCACCGGCGCGATTGCGGGCGTCGGCGCGGCGCAAAAAAGTGGTTTTAACCATGAAGTATTTAAGCGAATTTTTCTGACCTGGTGTATCACCCTGCCAGTCGCTTTTATCATGGGGGCAGGGATGATGGTGACGAGTGAATTTTTATTCGGCGGTTAAATTATGCGGCGCATGTTTGCGCCGGGCCGTGGCCATTTGCATGCCCTCAGCAAAACAGGAAAAGGCAATCGCGGAATAGAGATATTCATCCGGAACCGGTAGATGAAAGGCTTTGCCAACCAGTGCCGCGCCGATTAAAATGACATAACACAGCGCTAAGATTTTCACGCGCGGATGACGGCCGATAAAATCGCTGATGATATTCACCGCCCAAACCATCGCCGCCATGGCGATCACAATCGCGCCGATCATCACCCATAAATTATTGGCCAGGCCAATCGCCGTCATAACGGTGTCAAAAGAGAACACGATATCCATCACGGCAATCTGCAGCGCCACAGCGAGTAATGTATCGTAATGTTTGTGACGCGGCTTGGCCCCGGCCTGCGCCGGGGTGACGTCCGCTCCGGTGATCTTATGCCGGATTTCCGCGGCGCCTTTCCAAACTAAAAATACGCCGCCTGCTAATAATAAAATATCACGCCAGGAGATGCCAAAGTCGCCGATGTAATAAGACGGCGCGGACAATTGCGCGGTGAAAAAGGCAAGTGATAGCAGCATCACGCGTGTGATCAGCGCGAGCGCCAAGCCCAACCGCCGCGCTGCCGGGCGCCGCGTGGGCGGCAAGCGTTCCGTTAAAATCGCGATGATGACCAGGTTATCAAACCCCAGCACGATTTCCAGCACGGTCAGTGTGACCAGGGCGGCGAGTATATCAAAAGAGAAAAATGCCATCGGCATTATGCCGCGTCAGGCTTCACGGCCTTTTCATCGCCGGGCAATTGCACGGTTGTCATGCCTTCCCACGGCGAAATGAAATCAAAGCGGCGGTAATCCTGGGTCAGTTTCACGGGTTCATAGACCACGCGCTGTTGCGCCGGATCGTAACGTAATTCCACATGGCCGGTTAATGGAAAATCCTTGCGCAGTGGATGACCCTCAAAGCCGTAGTCGGTGAGGATGCGGCGTAGGTCGGTATTGCCCGCGAAAACGACGCCGTACAAATCGTAGGTTTCACGTTCATACCAGCCCGCAGAGGGAAACAGGCCCGTGGCACTCGGCACCGCGTTGGCTTCGTCCGTCGTCACATAGACCCGCACGCGCAGATTTTTTTTCATGGAGATTAGGTGGTATACGACCTGAAACCGTTCCGCCGCACTGGGGTAGTCAGCGCCACAAATAGAGAGCAATTGCGAGAATTGATAATCGGGATTGTCGCGCAGCCACGTCAGCGTTGGCAATAAATGATCGCGGGCGGCGTGGATGGACAATTCATCCTGTTCCAGCGCAAAACCCAGCACCATTTCCGGATGGGCGAGCGACAGGCCTTCAGCCAGAAGTTTCAGGGTTTCAACCATCGGTGCAATTTATAGAATTCAATAAAGCTTGGCAACCGCAGGCCGCTGCTACTCATACGTAATAATCTTATAAGTGCAGGTGAATGCGAACGGCTGCGGGCTGTCAGTTTTTTCAAGGTGGATGTGATGATTGCCGACAGACGCAATGGCTAAAACCTTTTCAACATCAAACCATTTGTCCCGGTGTGGTTTGGTCCAATTTTTAACTTGCGCTTTGGCGCGAACTCTGGCCTCCGCATCATCTTTGGCAACAACCAGAACGTTTTTGTGCAGTTCGGTAAACTCGTCAGGGTCGTAGCCGCCGAGGTTCACGAAGTACAATTTTTCAGGATGAGCGGCGGGCGTATTTCCGATTGACACGTTATAGCCGTCCGCGCTTTTCACCGCGCCCCAGGCATCCAGGTGAAACATCTTTTCATCGCCCCACCACTGTTTGATTAATTCCGGATAACAGTCCTCAATGGTTTCGCCGACGACAAAACGCATATCATGCAATTCAACATTGGCGTTTTCCGTATACCCGCCAACGTAGACCATAAAGAGGTGCATTACGCGGTTTCGCGCACAATCACGCGGCGTTCGCCGCTCGCCTCGCGCTGGATTTTTTTCTGCAGCAGCATGATGCCATACACAAGTGCTTCGGCCGTCGGCGGGCAACCGGGCACGTAGATATCGACCGGCACAATGCGGTCGCAGCCGCGCACGACGGAATAGGAATAATGGTAATAACCGCCGCCATTGGCGCAGGAACCCATGGAAATGACCCAGCGCGGTTCGGGCATTTGGTCATAGACGCGGCGCAGGGCGGGCGCCATTTTATTGGTGAGCGTGCCCGCCACGATCATCACGTCAGACTGGCGCGGCGTGGGGCGCGGAATGATGCCAAACCGGTCGAGGTCATAGCGCGCCATATAGGCATGGATCATTTCAACCGCGCAGCACGCCAAACCAAACGTCATCGGCCACATCGAGCCCGTGCGCGCCCAGGCGACCAGTTTATCAAAACTGGCGACTAGAAAGCCTTTATCTTGCAATTCCTCACCCGCCGCCTTGGCGAAAGCCTGATGACCGTCGGTCAGTGCGGGCAGATGATGGCCGGTCCAGCCGGAAGAATGAATGATCGTTGGAGATGAATTTGCGTCCATACAGCTTCATACCAAAATATATGCCTGGATAAAAGTGGGGATATTATTATGATATTTGATTCCTATTGCTTTTTTCTTTTGAAGGGTAAAGTTCCTGTCGAATCTCATCATCACGATTATTTCGATTGCCCTAGTGGCCATTACGGCGATCGTCGGTATTTTTTACGGCAGTACAGCCTTTAGTAATTATCAGCTGAAAGCCCGCGCCAATCAATGGATCAATTTTGTTAATCAAATTGCAACGGCGGGCGCGATGTGGCGCGCTAATTATAGTGCAACTAGTGTTTGTGATGCTGTTGGCTCATCCTATCCCTTAAATGTAAGCGGGCTTTGTGCTCACGATGCTATTCATGACTCCTGGGCAACGGGCAAGGCCGATGCTGGCAAGTACGTTTGGCCTTTTACTCTAATTAACGCTGACTTTCCCGACGACGGCACCGGCCGCCATTTTGATACCTTTGGCGCCGGGCCGATCGTATTTGATGGCATAACCTATCACGGTGGTGCCACATTTTACAATCTTCATGATGGTAAAGGCGACTTTTTTCTAGTTATGATTTATATAGGTTCATATCTTGGCGCTGGCGATAGCGCTCTGTTAGACCCAGCTTCAACGATGGTAAAATTATGCCAGAAGATCAATGAAAACCGGGTTCCCGCTAATCTCACCTTAGATCCCACTTATAATGTGCCCATTACAACTGCGATGACGGATGTCAACTTTGCGGGCTCAGGCTACGGCGCCACGGCTGAAATTCCGCAGGGGTTATGTTTTTTGAATAAGGTCAGCAGCGGTTTTCCATTAATGGAATATTACATTCAGTTCTAGGAACTGGTTTCCTCTATTCCCAATCCAGCGCGCCCTTTTTCCATTCGTATAAAAAGCCGACGGTTAAAATGGCCAAAAAAATCACCATCGAAACAAAGCCGAACATGCCCGTATGGCCCAGCGTGATGGCCCAAGGAAATAGGAAGGCAATTTCCAGATCAAAAATGATAAACAGAATGGAAACCAGATAAAACCGCACGTCGAATTTGATGCGCGCATCGGCGAAGGCTTCAAAGCCGCATTCATAGGCGGCGTTTTTATTCACGTCGGGCTTGGCGGGCGCGAGAATATAATTGGCCACCAGAAACCCTACCGTCAGCACTGCAGCAACGGCAAAGAACAGCAAAATCGGTAAATATTGGGCGAGTTGCGATGGAAGCATACGCAGATGTTACGCCTATTCGCTTATCCTGAAAAGCCGGGTTGTGGGATGTTGGGGAGAGGTGCCCGCCTCTGTGACAATGCTTCCTGAATAATGCGGCGATACTCCGTACGTGCATCATTAAAAGACAGGTATTTGATGCCATGTTCTGAAACCATGCCGATTTTCAGATTAAATCCGCCGTCATCCCGTATCACCAGCCTAGCAACTGCGGGAGGGGTAGCAATCAAATGATGGGCGCCGCAACCGCTTTCCTTTTGTTCAAACCATGGGCCGACAGGCGGCAAACAAAGTACGGGTATACCTGCGAATTCACGTCGTTCCATTTTATGCAAATGGCCGCAGAAGATTGCGCCTAGTTTCCCCCCCAGCGTCTTGATGCGTTCCTAAAAGCTTTTCAAATGCTTCAAGTTCTCTCCAGGGCTGGGGGTGAAATTCTTGAAAAGGCGGATTGTGTAAGCAAATATAAACGGTTTTATTTTCGTCTCTCGCAAAAGCCAATTGTTTTTCAATCCAATCAATATGGTAATCATCAAACCCGCCATGATTGTAACGGATGCCTTCAATGGTTGGGGATGAATTGAGCATTAAAATGCGGTGGCCTCGCTCTTTAATGAAATAAGGATCAAACCCATTTTTTTGCCCGTTTATTTCAGCAATAAAATCTTCGTCATCATGGTTGCCAGGAACACTATACACCTTTTTGCCGCCGATGACTTCGCGGGCCTTTGCGCGGTTTCTTAAAATATCTGCACGATCCCGATAATTACCCGCACATCTAGTATGTGCAATGTCACCCAGAAGCAAGGTTTCTGTTTCAGAACCCGCTACACGCAAGCATTGCCGGAAACGGCCCATGCCCGCTTCATAGTTTTCATAAGCCTGAGTGTGGATATGAATATCCGTGAGCAAATTATATTCGCAAACCATGGTTCGGTTTGGCATAAAAATGTTTATAAGGGCAAGAAATTTATCTCAAACCGCAATGGCAAACGGATATTCCGTTTGACAATGTATGACAGGAATGTTTATAACCCAGGCTTCCAAGCGGGTGTAGCTCAGCCGGTTAGAGCGCCTGCCTGTCACGCAGGAGGTCGCGGGTTCGAGTCCCGTCACTCGCGCCAGCTTGGAGTCCCAAGAAGTACCAGAAGGTCCAAAAATCCGCTGAAAAGCGGCTTTTTTGTTGGGTTTTTAAGTCCGGGGAGATCCCGGGAGGTCCCTTGACATCCCGGATAAATGCGGGCAAAAATGTGGGCATAGTTCCAACCCTCTAAAAATCATACCCGCACATGGCACTGACGGATTTGCAATGTAAAGGCGCGAAACCCCAAGCTAAACCTTGGAAATTGGTGGATGGTGGCGGTTTGAACTTGTTTATCGCGCCGACAGGCGAAAAGTATTGGCGATTACGTTATCGCTTTCTCGGTAAAGAGAAGACTTATTCGATAGGACGCTATCCTTCCGTATCGTTGGTTGATGCCCGCAAAGCGCGGGACAAAGCCAAAGAGATGCTGAAAGACCACATTGACCCCTCGCTTGCCAAACATCAGCTCAAGCAACAGGCAAAACTGGATCATGATAACACTTTTGAGACGGTAGCCCGGGAATGGCTGGAACAGGGGAAGGAAAAGTGGTCGGCAAGGACTGGTAAAGATAAAATTACCCGTCTCGAGCGCGATATATTTCCACAGATTGGCAAACTTGCCATAAAAAATATTACCCCCAAAATCCTGCTGGCGGCTTTGCGTAAGGTAGAAGCCCGAGGTGCTTATGATCTTAGCAAACGGTTATTGCAAACCTGCAGTGAAATATTCTTTTATGCAGTGCGGACAGAAATTTGCCCGAATAATCCCGCCTTGTCCCTTAAAGGAGTGCTCAAAACCAGGCCAGTGAAGCATTTATCAGCCCTGGAGGCCAAGGACTTGCCCGAATTCATGAGCTTGCTGGCCCAGAATAAAGCCCGCCTATTCCCGCAAACCCTCTTAGCCATTCGTTTCATGCTGCTAACTTTTGTGCGTACCAGTGAGATGATTTACGCCAAATGGCCCGAAATCGATTTACAGATCAAGGAGTGGCATATCCCGGCTGAGCGCATGAAGATGCGTCGTCCGCATGTGGTTCCCCTGTCACGCCAGGCCATCGGCATTTTGCAAGAATTGAAGGCGATGGCCCGGCATGAAGATGGTTGGGTCTTTCCCAGTGTTTTAAATCCTCGTAAGGCGATATCTAACAATACGATTTTAATGGGCATTAAACGTATGGGATACAGGGGCCGCATGACGGGCCATGGCTTCCGGGCATTGGCGCGCACGGTATTGGATGAAACGCTGCACATCCGGCCAGATTATATTGAACATCAGCTTGCCCATACCGTACGTGACCCCAATGGCCGGGCCTATAACCGCACGGCACATCTGCCCGAACGCCATAAAATGATGCAAACCTGGGCGGATTATGTTTATGGCGTTCAAAACGGCAAAGTTATCACAGGGAGGTTTGGGTAACTTGTTAATATTGGGTTATTGTATTAAAGGTCAAAAACCATTCCATTCCTTGCAAGGAAACGCATATGCTAGTTCGCTTTATTCTAATGATGTTTCTGTCGTTTGTGATTTTTATCCACGCTGTTTTCGCGGAAACTCCAGCAACTGCTCCTCCGACAAACAGCCATTCACTTGCACAAACCTTAGCTGCAATGACTCCAATAAAGCCAACACCGGCGGTCATTGCTGAAGCGGAAAAGTTGATTGAAGCAACGCATGCCATAGCAATGGGGCAACAGCTGGCAGGTGCTATGACAACAGCAATGCTGCCCAAAATTGGGGCTGGTTCATGGCCACCGCAAAAACTTCAGGCTACACAACAAATTATAAAGGAAGAAATGGCGAATGCGATCAATGCAACAATTCCGGAACTGAAGCAACGCATGATTATGATTTATGCGCAAAATTTTACGGCGGAAGAATTGCATGCTATTAATGAATTTTATGCTACACCTGCAGGGCAAAAAACAATCGAGCTGATGCCCAAAATTACACAACAGGCTATAGCCATTGGCATTTCGGAATCGGAGAAAATGTTGCCCGCGATGGAACAACGAATCCGGCAACGTTTTGTGAGCGCCGGTATAACGCTTAATTAATTATATTCGCAATTTTTAGACAGTTGGATTATTTTAGAGGAAATCTAAGGGGTTTGTCTTTTCTCGCCATTACGCCTGCTATAATGATTATCGGCGTAATAAACGATGCAAAGGCCCATATAAAAGGCGTGATATAGCCAGGATTTCTGTTGTCAACAAGGACGGCATGACTTGGGTTAGCAGGGTCAAAAGCAACTGCTTGGGGTATTTTATTGTCAATCTTGTCGTGAAGTTCACTAAGATCAGAACATCCGTGACCGCAACCTTGAACATTATCCCAAGCATCAAAATGATAAACTTGATGGTCAATCGGATTGGTAAACTCAACCACAGGCAAAAAAAACAAGGAGTAGTATTTGTCACTAACAACCAAGCCTTGTGTTATCGTCTTATAAGATAATATTTGCTTATAATCTTGTTGTATATGAAAACCGAAAACGACAAGCAGGATTGAGCCGAACCACGCCACAATTGTAAGGAGTTTAAGATGCAGTATTATTTTACGTCTGGTTTCTAATTTAGATTTGTCAGATGCCTCATTGCTGACTGCTGGCTTGTCCTCATCCATTGAAAACTCCCAATCGTTATTGAAGTTAAACCGTTTACAGCGGACCTCGTCAACCCTACAGCAGAGCTAGAGGTGTACCTTCATGGAAAGAAAATCTAATGCCAAAACTACCATCTACCGCCCCTGGTTAGGGTTAGCTCTCGCACGCGCCCCAGGTATAGGGCTTGGGTGGGAACGCGGGGCTGGATGATGCCAGCTGATGAGATTTCAATCGGACTGCCGAGTTTGAGGGTCCAAACTTGGTAAGCCATTTTATCCTCAATGGGCAGGACGAGTACCTCGGAGCTTGTTTTGAGCAACATGAGTTTGCTAGTGCCCGCCTGACGAATGCCGCCAAAGCCATGGGTGCCAGCATCCTTCTCCGTGTTATACCGCCGGTGCTCTATGACCAGGTAGCCTTTTTGGCGGCTTTCATTACGCATCGCGATATAATCATCCGCACGTTTCCACGCCCGCGGAGAAGAATCTATTTGCCCGGGCTCCTCAATTCTGGATTTATTCGTAGCAAACGGTTTCCTGACCTTCGCTGCTTGCTGAGCAGCTTTCTCCGCATCCATCTTGGACAGCGTAATACTGATGGGTGCAGTGGCGGCAATCTTGGACAATGCCTGGTAAAACTTATCCGTACCCTGAACTTGCAATAATGTCCCGTAGCGTTTGACGGCCAGTTGCAAGGCAGCCTTGAGCGCAGCATCGCTCAGATTGTCGGACATGCGCAGTTGCCTGCCGTCATCGCGCACGATGCCATCGACAACTTTAATATGAACCGTGCCGCGCTTGGTGACGGTATCAATCTTGTCAGTTGCTTTAATCGCCATGTTGTCATTGCCGGGTGTGATGCGGGCAATGACATTCCCGTATCTGAACTCGCGCTCGTAACGCGCACGCAATACCTCCAGAGCTTGTGTATTCCCTGCCTGAGCTTTGGCTTTGAGCCAGTCATGCCAGATGAGGCGATTGCCTCTCTCTTGAGCATAAGAGGCCCGTTCATTCTGATAGGCTTGGTTGATCTGCTTGATATCCTTGAGCAGACCTTGGGAGACCTGGTGATACAATATCCTTTTGGCGATGCCGCCTTGCAGCAGTTTAATCGCCATGCGTTTGATGCGAGCACCCTCTTTAACGGCTTTGATCCGCCGATCCCTACGTTCCTTGGCCTTTTCCACCTGCAAGGACTGTCCTTGCCCGCGCTGCATGCGTTCCTGTTGATACTGCTGCCACAGGGCACGGGTATCCACCTTCGATGCCATGGGCCGGATTTTGTAACCATCGCCGCCCTGAGATTTGCCCTTCGCAATCGTCGAGGCTTGGAACATGCCAAGTTTATCCTCCAATGTCTTTTTGGAGAGTTTTCGGTCGATGGAACTGGCCTTGGCACCGATGGTGCCGTTGGTGATAATCAGTCCATTGCCGCGCGGGATAATCTGCAAACCATTATCGGCCAGCGCGGCATGCAATGCCTCCCAGGAATCCGCTGCCAGCAAATCATTCAGGCAGCCGCGCTTCACCCAACCGATCAAAGATTCAATCCCGGCTGATTTTTCCATGTCCTGCGCCTTGGCTTCTCCCCGCGTCATACGTGGGACGTGATTATCTGGCTCAAGGCCATATTCAACTTCCATTTTGGCGGCCAAGTCGCCCAGCTTGCGTTTGTCGTAGTAAGGCTCAATGGCAATCAGTTTGGTGGGATGGATTTTATTAATCGCTATGTGGATATGGAGGTGATCAGTATCATGATGGACAGCGCTGATGCGCTGATGCTCGCCGTAGCCAAGCTCTCTTGCAAAGCGTTCCTCTATTTTCTGGAGGATTTCAGGGGCTGGGTTTTCTCCCAGGCGGAATGAGATCAGCAGGTGATAGGTCTTGTCCAGCTTGGTGCGGATGTTCTGGCGCTGGATGCCCTCAATCTCCTGTGCTGCCCACCAGGGGTCATCGGTGTTATTGCAGTTGGTAATAGTGATTTTGCCGACCCGTTCATTCTTACCCTGAGCATGGGTGATATAATCCGTCAGCTTGGCAAAGCTGCTCAAATTAACCTTTTTCATCGGGATGCGTTTGGGAATCATACGCGTTTCGCCGTTTCCAGCAAAAGTTTCTGATGCGCTATGATGTCATGCAGCAAGCGGTAAATGTCATTCGGGTTATACGCATGGTCTAGCCGGAAGCTCTCGTCATTGGATAGCCACATTTTCAGCAGCCCGCCCAGGCGGCCCTGGT
>Ga0207695_10001997_pt1 | contig 31506 bp, 31 predicted proteins | sample KBSC54metaG_FD_184354 | JGI IMG/M metagenome (GOLD analysis project Ga0207695, IMG submission 184354) | Corn rhizosphere microbial communities from Kellogg Biological Station, Michigan, USA - KBS C5-4 metaG (SPAdes) (version 2) | ecosystem: Host-associated > Plants > Roots > Rhizosphere > Soil... | reverse complement strand
CGCGGTCGCGGTGCGCGATTTCGAGGCCGCGGTGGATGGCTACCGCCGGCTGTTGGGCCGCGAGCCGGAGCTGGAGCCGCGGGACGGTGCGGAGCGGGCCTGGTTCCACCTGGCCAACATGGCGCTGGAGGTGATTGCCCCCGCCGGCGACGGCCTGGCGGGCGAGTGCGTGCGCGCCCGGCTCGAGTCGGCCGGCGAGGGGCAGTGGATCGTCGCCTTCCAGTCCGACGACGTGGCCGCCGACGCGCGGCTGCTGGCCCGCCGGGGCCTGGAGGTCGAACCCTTTCGCGACATCGCCCGCATAGGCGCCGCGGGCCTTAACTTCGTCCTGACCCCGGGGCGGATCGGCGCCCAGGACTCGCCGCCCACCGCGACTGAAGCCGCCGCTGTCAGCGCGCTGGACCACGTGGTGGTCATGACGCCCAACCCCGACCGCGCGCTCGGCCTCTATGGGGCGAAGTTCGGTCTGGACCTGCGGCTCGACCGGACCAACGCACAGTGGGGCGCGCGCCAGCTGTTCTTCCGCTGCGGCGGGACGGTGTTCGAGGTGGGCGCGAGCCTGAAGGCGCCGGCGACGCCCGAGAGCCTTGCCGCGCCCGACCGCTTCGGCGGCCTGGCCTGGCGGGTCACCGACCCGGACGCCGCCCAGGCCCGCCTGGCCGCCGCCGGCTTCGACGTCTCCGAGGTCCGCACGGGCCGCAAGCCGGGCACTCGTGTGTTCACCGTGCGCGACGCCCCGGGCGGCGTGGCGACCCTGATGCTGACGCCCTCCCCGCAACCGGAAGCCGCCTGATGGACGCCTTCACCCGCCTGGACGCCAAGATCGCGCCGCTGCCGCTGGCCAACATCGACACCGACCAGATCATCCCCAAGCAGTTCCTCAAGACCGTCGAGCGCGAGGGGCTGGCCAAGGGGCTGTTCTACGACCTGCGCTTCGACGGCGAGGGGCGGCCGCGGCCGGACTTCGTGCTGAACCGGCCGGAGTTCAAAGGGGCCGGCGTGCTGGTGGCCGGCGACAACTTCGGCTGCGGCTCGTCGCGCGAGCACGCGCCCTGGGCGCTGATGGACTTCGGGATCCGCTGCGTGGTCTCCACCAGCTTCGCCGACATCTTCTACAACAACTGCTTCCAGAACGGCCTGCTGCCCGTGGTGCTGAAGGCCCACGAGGTGCAGGCGTTGATGGAGGAGGCCAAGGGCGGCAACCACCTGGTCACCGTCGACCTGGAGGCCCAGACCGTGGTCTCGCCATCGGGGCGGACCTTCGCCTTCGAGATCGATCCGCAGCGCAAGGACAAGATGCTGAGGGGCCTCGACGCCATCGGCGAGACCCTGCAGGCCGCCCCCGACATCGACCTCTACGAGATGAAGGCCGCGCTCTCCAAACCCTGGCTGGAGGACGCATGAGCGTGATCGTCGCCGGCACGGTGCGCGTGCCGCCGGCCAGCCTCGCGGCGCTGAAGCCGCACATGCTGGCCATGCTGGCCGCCAGCCGCGCCGAGGACGGCTGCCTGACCTATTCCTACGGCGAGGACGTCGCCGAGCCCGGCCTGATCCGGGTCTACGAGCGGTGGCGCGACGCCGCGGCGATCGAGGCGCACTTCACCGCCGCGCACATGGCCGCCTGGCGGGCGGCCTGCGCCGAACATGGGGTGTCCGAGCGCAGGCTCTTCGCCTACGAGACCGCGTCCGAGCGCGCCCTCTGAGACCCCGACCGCCGGCGCCGCTACTTCGGCGGCGAGGTCGTGGTCACCACGTCGCCCGAGATGCTGAGCGAACCGGGAGCCAGCCGCAGGGTGCGCTTGCCGGCGGCGCTTTCCACCAGGACGTTGCGGATCGCGCCGTCCTTCGACTTCTCGATCTTGCTGACCGTGCCCAGCGTGGCGCCGGTGGAGTCCTTCACCGTCAGGCCGGTGGTCAGGCCGGAGAGGTCGGCCGCGGTGGTCGAGCTCAGGCCGGCGTTCTCATTGGCGTTGGCGACGCCGGTGGGCGAGGCGCGGTCCGGCCCCTCGCGGTTGGCGCGCGCCTCGTCCCGCTGGGTCACGCCGGGGTTCACCTCCGTCGAGGGCGGTATGGCGGGACTGCGGACCGATGGCATGGGCGCCTGGGCCTGGGGCGGCATGGCGCCTCGGCCGGGCGCGGCGCCATGCTGGGCGGCGGCCCCGGTGGCGAGCGCGAGCCCGCCGGCGAGCGTGATCGTGGCCAGGGTGGCGTAGTTCATCGGCTTCCTCCTGTTTTGACCCGGCTTGGCGGCCGGGCCGGGCAGTGGATCCCCGCCGACATCCCCCAGGCTGGACCCCGTTTCGGGTGAAAAGGTGGCGCCCGCCGCGGGGCGCGGGATCCGCAGGGGGCTTCCCGATCCCTTGCGGTTCGCCTAGGAGGTCGCCTCCGCCGTTCGCCAACCCCGGGGCCCGCCATGACCGACCTGCTGCTGCTGCCCGGCGACGGGATCGGGCCCGAGGTGACCGCCCAGGTGCGCCGGGTGGCCGCCGCCATCGCGCCGGACCTCAGCCTCGACGAGCGGCCGTTCGGGGGGATCAGCTTCGACCAGCTGGGCTCGCCGCTCACCGACGAGACCCTGGCCGCGGCCAGGGCGGCGAAGGCCGTGCTGATGGGCGCGGTGGGCGGACCGCAGTGGGCCAAGGCGCCGCGCGACAAGCGGCCCGAGGCCGGCCTGCTCGGCCTGCGCGCCGGCATGGGGGTGTTCGCCAACCTTCGGCCGGCGCTCTGCTTCCAGCCGCTGGCCGGGGCCTCCAGCCTGAAGCGCGAGCTGGTCGAGGGCCTCGACCTGATGATCGTGCGCGAGCTGACCGGCGGGGTCTATTTCGGCCAGCCGCGGTTCATCGAGGACCTGCCGGGGGGCGGGCGCCGCGCCGTCGATACCCAGGTCTATACGACGATGGAGATCGAGCGGATCGCCCGCGTTGCCTTCGAACTCGCGCGGCGGCGGCGCAACAAGGTGCACTCAGCCGAGAAGTCCAACGTCATGGAGACCGGGCTGCTGTGGCGCGAGGTGGTCACCGACCTGCACGCCCGCGACTACGCCGACGTCGAGCTTGAGCACATCCTGGCCGACAACGCCGCCATGCAGATCGTCAAATATCCCAAGCAGTTCGACGTGCTGGTCACCGACAACCTGTTCGGCGACATCCTGTCGGACGCCGCGGCCCAGCTCACCGGCTCGCTCGGCATGTTGCCGTCGGCGGCGCTCGGCGCGCCCGGGACGCCCGGGCTCTACGAGCCGATCCACGGCTCGGCGCCGGATATCGCCGGCCAGGGCGTCGCCAATCCGCTGGCGGCGATCCTCTCCTTCGAGATGGCGCTGCGCTGGTCGCTGGACCGCGCGGACCTGGCCGACGCCCTGTTCGCCGCGGTGAACCGGGCGCTGGAGAAGGGCGCGCGGACCCCGGACCTCGGCGGCGCCATGACCACCGTCCAGATGGCCGACGCGGTGCTGGCCGAGCTCTAGAGGACGAGGCGCCAGGTCTCGCTGACCTCGAGCGCGCCGAAGTCGTCGTGGGTCCAGGTCTCCTCGAGCTGGAAGCCGGCCGCGGCGTAGATCGCGCGCGCGGCGGTCAGCACCGCGTGGGTCCAGAGCACGATCTCGCGATAGCCGGCGGCGCGGGCGAAGGCGACGCACTCGTCCACCAGACGCCGGCCCAGGCCCAGCCCGCGCGCCGCCGGCTCCAGCATGAGCAGGCGCAGGCGCGCCACCCGCGCCGCCTCGTCCTTCACCAGGAAGACGCAGCCCAGACGCTCGCCGCCGCGCTCGGCGATCCAGCACCGCTCCAGGGCCGGGTCATAGCCATCCAGGAAATCGGCGCAGATGCGGGCGGTGACCGCCTCGATATGGCCGTTCCAGCCATATTCGCGTGCATAGTTCACGCCGTGGCGCGCGATGATCCAGCCCATGTCCCCCGTCCGGTGGAGCCGCAGGACGACCGGGTCGCGCGCCGGGGCGGAAAGCAGGGCCTCGACGTCCGCCATGGCGGAGATCAGCCGCTGGCGCTCTCGGCTCGACAGCTGGCCGATCATCCCCTCGACCAGGGCCGCCGAACGCCGGTCCAGGGGTTCGAACACCTCCGCGCCGCGCGGCGTCAGGCGCAACAGCGCGCTGCGGCCATCCTGCGCGGAGCGCTCGCGGCTCACCACGCCATCGCGCTCCAGCCGCGCCACGATCCGGCTCAGGTAGCCGGCGTCGAGCCCGGCGATCTCGCCCACGGCCTTGGCGGCGATCCCGTCGGCCTGGGCGATTTCATAGAGCACCCGGCCTTCGGCCACGGTGTAGGGCGTGCCGAGGTAGCCCTTCTCCAGCACGCCGATGGCGCGGGTGTAGAAGCGGTTGAAGCGGCGGACGGCGGCGACGGGATCGGCGGCGCTGGCGGACATGGCGGTCTCCTGACCGCCAGGAGGCCGAAGTTAGTTGACCAGGTCAAGTATGTTCGCGACCAGAGCGGCGCGCGCGCCCTCGACGGTCCGCGCCACGTCGGCCTCGGTCGTGCGCCAGTTGCAGACGCTGACCCGCATGCAGCGGCGGCCGCGCCAGGTGACGCCGCCGAAGAAGGCCTCGCCGCCGGCGTTGATCGCGGCGATCACCTGGTCCGTGCGGCGGTCGTGGTCGGCGTCCCCGGCGTCCGGCGCGGAGGCCAGGAACCGCACCAGCCCCTGGTTGAAGACCGGCGCGGCGACGAGCTCGGCGCCCGGCAGCGCGCCGATGCCGGCGACGATCGCGGCGGCGTGGCTGCAGGTCCGCTCCACCAGCTCGGCCACGCCCTGGCGGCCCAGCTCGCGCAGCGCCGCGTAGACCGCAAACCCCCGCGCCCGGCGGGAGAAGTCCGGATTCCAGTCGATCTGGTCGCGCGCCGCGCTGCTGGCCGGCAGGTAGCTGGTCGACAGCGTCATGGCCGTGCGGTGGGCCTCGGCGTCGCGCACCAGGGCGAGGCCCGAGTCGTAGGGGACGTTCAGGTACTTGTGGGCGTCGGTGGTCCAGGAGTCGCAGAGCTCCAGGCCGCGGGCGAGGTCGCGATGGCGGGGGCTCGCCTTGGCCCAGAGCCCGAAGGCGCAGTCCACATGGGTCCAGGCGCCGGCGGCCCGGGCGACCGGCGCCAGGGCCTCGAAGGGATCGAACGCCGCGCGGTTGAGCTCGCCCGCCTGCAGGACGACGATGGCGGGGTTTCCGGACGCGCCCAGCGCCGCCTGCAACGTTTCGACCGTGACGCAACCATCCTCGTCGACGGCCAGGGGGACGATGGCGTCGGAGCCCAGGCCCAGGAACCGCACGGCGCGGTCCACCGAGCCGTGGCGGTCGGCGTTGGCCAGGATGCGGATGGCCGGGGAGCCGGCCAGGCCCTGGCGCTCCACGTCCCAGCCGCGATCGCGCAGCAGGGCGTGGCGGGCGGCGGCCAGGCAGGTCATGTGCGCCATCTGGGTGCCGGTGGTGAAGCCGACGCTGGTCCCCTGCGGCAGGTCGAAGAGGTCCTTCAGCCAGCCGGCCGCCACCTCCTCGACCACCGAGGCGGCCGGGCCGCAGGCGTGGATGCCGGCGTTCTGGTCCCAGACGGTGGTCAGCCAGTCGGCGGCCATGGCGGCGGGCAGGCCCCCGCCGATCACCCAGCCGAAGAACCGGCCGCTCTGCGAGCCGAGGATCCCGCCCGCGGTGTCGGCGACCAGGTCGTCGATCACCTGCACCGGCGCCACGCCGGCGGCGGCCAGGGGGCGGCCCAGCCGCGCGCGCAGCGCCTCCAGGGTGGCGGTGGCGGCCACCGAGCGGCCGTCCAGGCCGTCGAGCCAGGCCAAGGCGTGCTCGGCCGCCCGCGTCAGGGCGGCGCGCTCAGGTGAGTGGGTCGGCATGGGTCCCTCCAGGGCGGCCAATGGGCGGGTCCGCCGGCCGCGTCAACGGGGCGATGGCGACAATCGCAAGGGGCATTGGCGTCTTGCCAAACCGCGGCGCCGCATGATCCCTTCGCGCCTCGATCAGGCGGCGAGGGGAGCGGTCATGGCCTATTGGCTGGTGAAGTCGGAACCCAACAAATATGCGTTCTCCGACCTCGTGCGCGACGGCAGGACCGTCTGGGACGGCGTGCGCAACAACGCCGCGGCCCTGCACCTGAAGGCCATGAAGCTGGGCGACGAGGTGCTCTACTACCACTCCCAGGAGGGCCTGGAGGCGGTGGGCGTGGCCAAGGTGGTGAAGGAGTCCTTTCTCGACCCCTCCGATCCCGCCGGCCGCTTCGTGGCGGTGGAGCTGGCGCCCGTCCGGCCGCTGCCCAAGCCGGTCAGCCTGCAGGCCATGAAGGCCGAGCCGGCGCTGGCCGGGCTGGAGATGATCCGCCAGGGCCGGCTTTCGGTGTCGCCCGTCAGGCCCGCGGAATGGGCGGCGATCCTGAAGATGGCCGGCGGCTAGGCCCTGGGCGTCAGGCATGGATGGTCATCTGGGTCTGGGTGACGATCGCCAGCAGCTTGCCCTCGGCGTTGGTGATCCGGGTCGTCCAGACGCTGGAGCGCCGGCCGATATGGAGCGGGGTGGCCTCGCCGGTGACCGTCGAGCCCACGGGCGCGCCGCGCAGGAAGTTGGTCTTGCTCTCGAGCGTGGTGGTGTGGGTCCCGGGCTCCAGGTTCAGCACCCCGCCGACGGCGCCGAGCGCATCGGCGAAGGCCATGTAGGCGCCGCCGTGCAGGATGCCGCCGGAGGTGCAGAGGTCCTCGCGGACCTTCAGGCGGCCGACCACCCGGGTCTTTTCCCGCTCGACGATCTCCACGCCCATCAGGTCGGAGAACGGCATGCCGGTGGTGGTGGGCGTGGCGGCGGTGTCGGACATGGGATCCCCTCGCAGGCGCATCTTCCAGATGCCACCCGGCCTTAGTTCTCATGGATGATGCGAGCCTTGGGGTCTGGGCAAGTCAAGGACGCGCCTTCGGCGCGCCGCGATGCGGCCGGCCTCCGGCCGGTCCTTGAGTCGCCCAGACCCCAAGGCAAACTGGCTGCCATGAGATTTAAGCCCAACAGCGCCGCCTGGCGATTACACCCCAGGTCGTCGGGCTCCATAGTTGCGCTTGCGCCGCCGCCTCGCCATCTCAGCGCTTCTGAAAGACCTGTGAGGCAAGCTCGCCTTGCCTCAGGGCGGCTCAGGGCGTAACGAACCGCTCCCTCAAGTCTAGGAGAACTGCGATGGGTTACCGGGTGGCCGTCGTCGGCGCCACGGGCAATGTGGGCCGCGAAATGCTGAACATCCTCGAGGAAGTGAACTTCCCCGTGGACAAGATTCACGCGATCGCATCCCGCAAATCCATCGGCGTGGAAGTCTCCTTCGGCGACCAGATCGTCCGTTGCGAGGACGTCGAGCAGTTCGATTTCGGACGCGTCGACCTGGTGCTGATGAGCGTCTCGGGGGCCTTCTCCAAGCAGTGGGCGCCGCGCATCGGCGCGGCCGGACCCATCGTCATCGACAACTCCTCGGCCTGGCGCATGGACCCGGACGTCCCGCTGGTCGTACCGGAGGTCAATCCGGACGACGTGGAGTGGGCGGACCGCAAGAACATCATCGCCAACCCCAACTGCTCCACCGCCCAGCTGGTGGTGGCGCTGAAGCCGCTGCACGACCGGGCGCGGATCAAGCGGGTGGTGGTCTCGACCTACCAGTCGGTCTCCGGGGCCGGCAAGGAAGGCATGGATGAACTGTTCGACCAGACGAAGAATGTCTTCGTCCTGGGGGCGACACCGCCCAAGAAATTCCCCAAGCAGATCGCCTTCAACGTCATCCCCTTCATCGGCGCCTTCCTGGACGATGGCTACACCGACGAAGAGCACAAGATGTGGCGCGAGACCCACAAGATCCTCGACGCAGACATCGCGCTGACGGTGACCTGCGTCCGCGTGCCGGTGATGGTCGGCCACTCCGAGAGCGTGAACGTCGAGTTCCACGAGCCGCTCGACGAGGACGAGGCGCGCGACATCCTGCGCGAGAGCCCCGGCCTGATCGTCATCGATAAGCGCGACGACACCGGCTACATGACGCCCAAGGAGGCCCAGGGCGAGTTCCCGGTCTTCGTCAGCCGCATCCGCAACGACCCGACCGTCGCGCACGGGCTGAACCTGTGGGTGGTGGCCGACAACCTGCGAAAAGGCGCCGCGCTCAACGCCGTGCAGATCGCCGAGCTGCTCCACGAGCGCGGCCTGATCCGCCAGAAGGCCCTCGCCTGACGCCATGACCTCGTCCGCGCCGGGCGGCGAGTCCCGCCCTCCGGCCGGAAGCGGCCCGGCCCTGAGCGCGGCGCTCGCCTGCTACCTCATCTGGGGGATCGTGCCCCTGGTGTTCCAGGCCATGGGACACCTGGGCGTCTCCTCCTGGGAGATCCTCGCCAACCGCACCGTCTGGGCGGTTCCGGTGGCGCTGGCCTTCGTGCTGATGGCGCGCCAGGGGGCCGAGGTGATGGCCCTGCTGCGCACCCCCAGGACGCTGGCCTGGCTGGGTCTCTCCTCGGTGCTGATCGCCGCCAACTGGTCGATCTACATCTGGGCGGTGAACTCCGGCCGGGTGCTGGAGACCGCGCTCGGCTACTACATCACCCCGCTGATCGGCATGGCCGCCGGCGCGCTCATGTTCCACGAGCGCATCGGGCGGCTGGGGGTCCTGGCCATCGGGCTGGCGGCGCTCGGCGTGACGGTGCAGGCGCTCGCGGTCGGCGGCCTGCCGGTGGTCTCCCTGGCGCTCGCCGTCAGCTTCGGGGGCTACGGGATCGTCCGCAAGCGGGTGGCCGCCTCGGCCCAGGCCGGCCTGCTGATCGAGTGCCTGCTGCTGGCGGGGTTCGGCCTGGCCTATGTGGCCTGGCTGCAGGCGACCGGCTTAGGCCACCTGGGCGCGAACTGGCCGGCCACCGCCTGGCTGCTCTCCTGCGGCCCGTTCACGGCCGTCCCGCTGGTGCTGTTCTCCTGGGCCGCGCGGCGCATCCCGCTGTCGTCGCTGGCTTTCCTGCAGTTCATCGGCCCGACCACCGGCTTCATCATCGGGGTCGCCCAGGGCGAGGCCTTCACGCCGCTCAGGGCGCTGTCCTTCATCTTCATCTGGGGCGGGGCGGCCGTCTTCGCCTATGGCGCCTGGCGCCAATCGCGCCGCGTGGCTCAGGCCCTGGCGCAGGTCTGAGGCCTCGGCTCGCCGGCTTGCGCGCACCCTCGGCGCAACCCATCTGACGACCGGCTCGCGACGGGTCGGTCAGGTCGCGCGCGCGTAAGGTCATCGCCATGAAGGTGTTCATCGTTCACGCCCATCCAGAGCCGCGGAGCTTCAACGGCGCGATGACCGAAATCGCGATTGAGGCCCTGCGCGGAGCCGGGCACGAGGTCGTCGTCTCGGACCTCTGGGCCATGGACTTCGATCCGGTGTCGGGCCGGCGCAATTTCACCACCGTCCAGAACCCCGACGTCTTCCGTCAGCAGGCCGAGGAGGCGCACGCCGCGGCCCACGACGGGTTCGCGTCCGACATCCAGGCCGAGATGGACAAGCTCTTCTGGTGCGACGTCCTGATCCTGCAATTTCCGCTCTGGTGGTTCGGTCTGCCGGCGATCCTGAAGGGCTGGGTGGATCGGGTGTTCGCCTCGGGCGGCCGCATCTATGGCGGCGGGAAGTGGTACGACCGCGGGGTGTTCGCGGGTAAGCGGGCCATGTGCGCGCTCACCATTGGCGGCCCCGAGACCATGTACGCCGAGGACGGGCTGAACGGCGCGCTCGGTGCGATCCTGTTTCCGATCCATCACGGCATGCTTTACTTCACGGGCTTCTCGGTGATCGAGCCGTTCCAGGTGCATGCGCCGGCGCGGATGGACGACGCGGCGAGAACGGCCGCGCTCGCCGCCTATCGCGAGCGGATCCTCGGCTTGGCCACGGCCCCGACGATCAGCTACCCGCCTCTGGCGGCCTATGACGAGGCCTACCGGTTGAAAGGCTTGTCCGGGGAATAAACCCGATCCGGCCGCGGTCTAGTCAGCGCCCTTCGCGACGGATCCAGGCTCCCTCATGACAACCACCCTCGCCCGCCATGCGACGGCGCCTTCGATCGCCATGCGGCGCCCGCCGTTCGACGCCGTCACCATCGGCCTGCACTGGACGACGGTGCTGCTGGTCGCGGGCCTGTTCGTCCTGGGATTGTCGATGGGGCTGGCGGCCGACGCCCGGACCGCGGGCCTGCTGCTGACCGCGCACCGCTCGCTGGGCGTCACCGTCTGGGGCCTGACCCTGGGGCGCGCCGTCTGGCGGCGCACCGGCGCCTATCTGCCGCCCTTCCCGCCCGCCATGCCGCCGGTGCAGCGGCTGGCCGCGCGCCTCAACGAATACGGCCTCTACGCCCTCCTGCTGACCCAGCCGGTCACGGGGGTGCTGCAGAGCGTCTATCGCGGCAAGCCCTTCGCCCTGTTTCTCTGGCAGGTTCCGGCTCTCGTCAGCCGCGACAAGGCGATGGTCCGCCTGTTCCACGAGGTCCACGAGTGGGGCGCCTGGGCGTTCGCCGCCGTGATCGGCCTGCACGCCGCGGCGGCCCTCTTCCATGCCTTCGTGCTGCGCGACGGGGTGTTCGAGAGCATGGCGCCGATCCGCCGTCCGCGACCGTAGCGGACACCGCGAGCCGCGGGCCTTCATCAAGCCTTCGCAATCGAGCCGCACACCAGGGCGTTCGCCGACCCAAGTTGCGCAATGGCCGCGCTACGCCCAAGGTTGGCGCGAAGATCGCAGGTCCAAGGCTGGAGCTCCGCATGCGCCCCTTTCGTCCGTTGCTGTTGGCGTGCCTCGCCGCAGGACTCGGGATCGCCACCCTGGGAGCCACGCCGGCGCCCAAGCCGCGCCCGATCGGCGAAGCCACCCAGGCCCTGCCGGGCCCGACGCCGGGCGGCGGCTTCGACCTGCCCAACGGCTGGCGGATCACCCCGGCCGGCAAGCCGATCGCCGAGCTCGGCGACCTGGTGCTGAAGATGGTCCGCTCGCCGGACGGCAAGGTGATCGTGGCCGGCCACGGCGGCTACCTGCCGCATGGGCTGAGCGTCATCGACGCCAAGACCCACAGGCTGGTCCAGGAGGTCCCGCTGAAGACCGCCTGGCTGGGCCTCTCCTGGTCGGGCGACGGCCACACCCTCTATGTCTCCGGCGGCAATGCCAACGGCGAGAAGAAGATCGAGGCCTCGCTGGCGCCGATCTATGCGCTCGCCTACGCCAATGGCCGGCTGGATCCCAAGCCCAAGGCGGAGTTTCGCGACACCCTGCCGACCGACCAGACCTGGTGGTCGGGGGTGCTGGCCGATCCCAGGCGCGGGGTGGTCTGGGCGGCCAACCGCGGGACCTCGATGGAGGCCACCGACGTGGTGCAGTTCGACGCCAAATCGGGCGCGATCAAGGGCCGGGTGCGGGTCGGCGTCAGCCCCTATGAGCTCGCCCTCACCGCGGACGGCAGGCGGCTCTTCGTCTCCAACTGGGGCGACAGGTCGGTGAGCGTCGTCGACGCCGCCAGCCTGAAGGTCGTCAAGACCATCCCGGTGGGCTTCAACCCCAACGACATGGCGCTCAGCGCCGACGGGCGGCTGTTCGTCGCCTGCTCCAACGAGAACACCGTCTATGTGATCGACACCCGCACGCTGGAGGTGCTGGAGACCGTCTCCATCTCGCTCTATCCGAAGGCGCCGCTGGGTTCGACGCCCAACGCCCTGGCGCTCGACGCCCGCCGCAAGCTGCTGTTCGTGGCGAACGCCGACAACAACGACATCGCCGTGGTCGACATCCACGCACGCGAGCACAGCAGCGTCGAGGGCTTCATCCCGGCCGGCTGGTACCCCTCGGCGCTGGCGCTCGGCGAGGCTGGCCAGGCGCTCTACATCGGCTCCAGCAAGGGCGAGTCGGGGCATCCGACGCTGAAGGGCCCCACCAGCCCGCTGGCCTCGAAGTACAACGGCGACGAGACGATCAAGACCCTGCAGACATCCAGCGTCGAGCGCCTGGCGCTGGCGGACCTGAAGCCGCGGCTGGCCGGCTGGACGAAGCAGGTGCTCGCCAACACCCCCTACAACGACGGCCTGCTGAAGGCCGCGCGGCCGTCGGCCAGCGCCTCGATCCTGCCCAGCCGCGTGGGCCAGGGCTCGCCGATCAAGCACGTCATCTACATCATCAAGGAGAACCGCACCTACGATCAGGTCTACGGCGACCTGGCCCACACCAACGGCGACCCGCGGCTGGCGATCTTCGGCCGCCAGATCACGCCCAACCAGCACGCCATGGCCGAGCAGTTCGCGGCCTTCGACAACTGCTACGCCGACGGGGACGTGAGCAAGGACGGCCACTCCTGGGCCAACGCCGCCTACGCCACCGACCAGAACGAGAAGTCCTGGCCCACCGAATACGGCGGCCACAGCCAGCCGGTCTGGCGCTCGATGGCCTACATGCCGTCCGGCGGCTACCTCTGGGACGCCGCCCGCCGCAAGGGGCTGACCTACCGCAGCTATGGCGAATATGCGACGCGGGCCTCGACGGGCGAGCCGATGCTGCAGATCTCCGGCGCCAACGGCCTCGTCGGCCACGTGTCGCCCAACTACCTGCAGAACCGGGTGCGCGACACCGAGAACGCCAAGGTCTTCCTGGACGAGTTCGCGGGATACGAGGCCAACTTCGACTCCAAGGACCCGGACAAGCGCCTGCCCAACTACGTCGTCATGTCGATGCAGGAGAACCACACCCACGGGACCGACCCGAAGTCCTTCAGCCCGCGCGCCATGGTCGCCAACCAGGACTATGCGCTGGGCCAGATGCTCGAGCGGCTGACCCACAGCCGCTACTGGCCGCAGATGGCGGTGTTCATCATGGAGGACGACGCCCAGGACGGTCCCGACCACGTGGATGCGCGCCGCACCGCCTGCCTGGTGATCAGTCCCTACGTCAAGCGCGGGATCGTCGATTCGACGCTCTACACGACCAGCTCGATGGTGCGCTCCATCGAGCTCCTGCTCGGCATGCCGCCGCTCAGCCAGTACGACGCCGCCGCGACGCCGTTCTACGCGGCCTTCGGCGTGACGGCCGACCTGACGCCGTTCAAGGGCCTGCCCGCCCAGTACGACGTCAACGAGATGAACTCGCCCAAGGCCTATGGCGCACGGGAGAGCGCGAAGATGAACTTCGCCGAGGCCGACGAGGCGCCGATGCACCGGCTGAACGAGATCATCTGGAAGAGCGTCAGGGGCGCGGCCTCGCCGATGCCGCCGCCGGTGCACCGCTATCGCGCGGTGGCGGGGCCGGAGGCGGGCGGCAGGGACTAGGGCGGCGAGTCGCGGTGGCGCTGCACGCCATCTCACCTCCCCAGCGCAGCGGCGGGAGGGGGAGGTAGGCTAGAGACTCGCGTAGGCCGCTTCGATCAGCCGGCGCGGGCGGCGGTCGCCCAGGAGGTCGGTGGACTGCTTGTTCATGACATAGGCCCCGGCGAGCCTGCGCTCGGGGTCGGCGAAGGCGCAGGAGCCGCCCCAGCCGGCGTGGCCGAAGGTCTGGTTTCCCGGCCCCCAGGGATGCACGGTCTCGTTGCGCATGAAGCCCGCGCCCCAGCTGATCTCGAAGGGCAGGACCAGGTCCTGGCCGCGGATGCGCTGGCGGGCGGCCTCGGCGATCAGCGCCGGCGACAGGATGTCCTCGCCGTCCAGCCAGCCGTCATTGGCCAGGGCCCCCATGATGCGGGCGAGCGCCAGCGCCGTGGCGTAGCCGGTGGCCGAGGGCAGCTCGAAGCGGCGAAGCGCGTCCGCGCCGCGCCCGCCGGGCTGCGACCAGGGCGTCAGGAAGGCGGCCCTGGTGGCGGGATTGACGTGGCCGAAGTCCGGCAGGGCGTTGGGCCGCTGCAGGTCGGCGATGCGGGGGGATTCCGCGTCGCCCACGCCGATGAACAGGTCGAGGCCGAAGGGCCTGGCCAGGTCCTCGCGCAGCGCCGTCCCCAGGGTGCGGCCGTCGACCCGGCGGAAGATCTTGCCGGCCAGGTAGCCGAAGGTGATCGGGTGGTAGCCGCTGGCCGTGCCCGGCGGCCAGAGCGGGGCCATGGCCGCGAGCCTGGCGCAGATCGCGTCCCAGTCGAACCACGCCGACGGCTCCATCGGCTCGGGCAGGCCGGAGAGGCCGGCCTGGTGGCTCATCGCCTGCTCGACGGTGATCGCGCCCTTGCCGGCCTGGGCGAACTCCGGCCAGACCGAGGCGACCGTCTGGGCGTAGTCGAGCTTCCCCTGGTCCACCAGGCGCGCGACCATCAGGGCGGCGATCGCCTTGGTGGTCGAGAAGATGGCGGTGAGCGTCGTCTCGTCGAAGGGCCTGGTCCGCGCGCGGTCGGCGTGGCCCGCCCAGAGGTCGAGGACGACCTCGCCGGCCTCGACCAGGGTGAAGCGCGCGCCCAGCTCCTCGCCGGCGGCGAAAGCGCCGGCGAAGGCGTCCTTCACGGCGGCGAAGCGGGCGGGCGCGAGGCCGGCGATCTCGACCATCAGGAACTCCAGGACAATCGCCTCGCCTATACCGCGCGCGGCGGCGTTCGCCACCGGCGCATCGCGCTGGCGCCCGGGGAACCGCGTGGCTAAGCTTTGCGCATGAGAGGCCGCGCCGCATGACGCCCGTCCCCGGAGCCTTGGCCGCGACGCCGCGCCCGGCGGCCGGCGTGGCCCTGGTCGTCGCCTTCTGCTTCGCGGCCGCCATGTGCGAGGGGCTCGACGTGCAGGCGGCCGGCATCGCGGCCGGCGGCGTCAGGCTGGACCTCAGGCCGACGCCCGGACAACTGGGCCTGTTCTTCGCCGCGGCGAACCTCGGATTGCTGGCAGGGGCGGTGCTCGGCGGGCGCCTCGCCGACCGCATCGGCCGCAAGGTGGTGCTGACCGCGTCCATCGCCGCCTTCGGGATCTGTTCGATCCTGACGGCGCTGGCCTGGGACATGACCTCGCTGACCGCCGCGCGCCTGCTGACCGGCCTCGGCCTCGGCGGCGCCATGCCCAACCTGATCGCCATGGTCGCCGACGCCAGCCACGTGAAGTCGCGCAATGCGGTGATCGCGCTGACCTATGTGGGCATGCCGCTGGGCGGGGCGCTGGCCAGCGTCGTGGTGCTGGCGCTCGCGCCCGGACAGTGGCGCGGACTGTTCCTGATCGGCGGCGCCGCGCCTCTGCTGATCGCCCCCCTGATGGCCCTGCTGCTGCCGAACCCCGGGCCGGAGCGCACGCCGGCGGAGGACAGCCCGCCGGGCCGCGTCGCGGAGCTCTTCGCCCACAGGCGGCTGGCGCGGACGGTGGCGCTCTGGCTGGGATTCTTCGTGGCCACGCTCACCTTGCACCTGCTGCTGAGCTGGCTGCCGCTGCTCCTGCAGGACCGGGGTCTCACCAAGGGCGAGGCGGCGGTCGCGCAGTTCGCCTTCAACGCCGGCGGCGCGGCGGCGGCGCTGGCCGCGGGCCTGGTGCTCGACACCCGCTGGCGCGGCGCCAGCATCGCCTTCAGCGTCGTCGCCATCCCGCTGGCCCTGCTGCTGGTGGCGGGCGCGCCGGCCCAGGTGGCGGGCCTGTCGGCCTTGGCGCTGATCCTGGGCGGCGGCATCCTGACGGCGCAGGTGATCCTCTACAGCGTGGCGGGCGGGCTCTATCCGGCGGCCGTTCGCGGGACCGGCATCGGCTCGGCCATCGGGGTGGGGCGGCTGGGCTCGCTGGCCGGCCCGACGCTGGCGGCCCTGTTGCTGAACGCCGGCCAGACCTCCGCCCAGGTGCTGCTGAGCCTGCTGCCGGTGGTGCTGGCCTGCGGGCTCTGCGTCGCCTGGCTGGGCTGGCCGCGGCGCGCCGCCGAGGCCTGAGGCCGCTCAGGGCGTCTCACGCGGCGCGAAGTCCGAACTGCCGTCGTCGGCGCCGGCGCGCCTCTCCACCGAGCGCACCTCGGCCGCAGGCGGTCCCGTCCGACAGACCTGGGCGAGCTGGCCGATGGCGTCCTCGTCGCCGATCGCCAGGATCTCGACGGACCCGTCGCGGCGGTTGCGCACCCAGCCCGACAGTCCCAGGGCCCGGGCGGCCTGCACCGTCCACCAGCGATAGCCGACCCCTTGGACCCGTCCCTCGACCAGCAGTCTCGCCGCGCTTCGGGTCATCACGGGCGAGGGGTCAGAGGCGCTCGATGCGCACGGCCGCGGTGGGCCGCACCAGCCGCTGGCCGAGCGTCACGATCGGCAGCTCCGGCGCGCGCCAGTCCTGGGCGGCCTGGACGGCTTCGCTGGCGGCGCGGGCGGCGCGCTCGGCGGCGGCCTGCGGAGCCAGGCCCTCCACCAGGCCCGCGCCGAAGCTGGCGGTGACCAGGTCGCCGGTGCCGTTCGGGGCCAGGGCCAGGCGCGGATGGGCGAACAGGGTCGCGGCGTCCGCCTCGACCAGCAGCACCCCGATCTCGCCGGCGCCGGCCGGCGCGGAGGTGACCAGCGCGGGCTTGCCCAGGCGGCGCGCGGCGGCCACGGCGGCGGCGGTGTCGGCGAGCTTGCCGCCGGTCAGGTGGCCGAGCTCCCAGAGGTTGGGGGTGATCCAGTCGGCCAGCGGCACCAGCCGTTCGCCCACCGCCTGGGCCACCTCGGGCCGCACATAGAGGCCGCCGGGCTCGTCGCCGAGGATCGGGTCGACCAGCACCACCGGCGCGCGCTCGGAGGCGGCCTGCACGCGGGCCAGCGCGTCGGCGGCGATCTCCACCTGCTCGGAGGAGGAGAAGTGGCCGGTGATCACCAGGTCGACCAGGCCGAAGAGGGCGTCGGCCTCGACGTCGGCCAGCATGCGCGCGAACAGTTCCGGCGGCGTCGCCTGGCCGCCCGAGCCGCGCGCCGGATTGCGGCCGAGCATCACGGTGGGCACCAGCACGGGATCGATCTTGTGGGCCGCCAGCACGTACTGCTGCGCCGCCCCGCCGATCCGGCTGGCCGCCACGAAGGAGGAAAGGACGAGCGCCAGGGGCATGGGAGTGCCTTAGCCGCGCGGCGAAGCGGAAGAAAGAATAACCACGGAAAGCGCGGAAAACGCGGAAAGGGGATTGGCCCGCCTTCCGCGTCGTTCCGCGTCTTCCGTGGTTCCGATATTGTCCGGGCCGCTGGCGCGGCCTTGGGGGAACCTGGCGCCTAGTAGCGGTAGTGGTCCGGCTTGAACGGGCCTTCGGTCGGGACCCCGATATAGTCCGCCTGGTCCTTGGAGAGCTTGGTCAGCTTCGCGCCCAGCTTGCCCAGGTGCAGCATGGCGACCTTCTCGTCGAGGTGCTTGGGCAGGGTGTAGACCTGGGTCTGGTAGCGGCCGCCGTTGGTCCACAGTTCGATCTGGGCCAGCGTCTGGTTGGTGAAGGAGGCGCTCATCACGAAGCTCGGATGGCCGGTGGCGTTGCCGAGGTTCACCAGGCGGCCTTCCGACAGGAGGATGATCTTCTTACCGTCCGGGAATTCCACGTGGTGGACCTGGTCCTTGATCTTGTCCCACTTGAAGTTCTTGAGGCCCGCGACCTGGATCTCCGAGTCGAAGTGGCCGATGTTGCAGACGATGGCGTTGTTCTTCATCGCCCGCATGTGGTCGACCGTCAGCACGTCCTTGTTGCCGGTGGCGGTGACGAAGATGTCGGCCTTGCCGGCCACGTCGTCCATGGTCTGGACCTCATAGCCCTCCATGGCCGCCTGCAGGGCGCAGATCGGGTCGATCTCGGTGACCACCACCCGCGCGCCGCCGTTGCGCAGGGACGCCGCCGAGCCCTTGCCCACGTCGCCGTAGCCCAGGACCACCGCCACCTTGCCGGCCAGCATCACGTCGGTGCCGCGGCGGATGGCGTCCACCAGGCTCTCGCGGCAGCCGTAGAGGTTGTCGAACTTGGACTTGGTCACGCTGTCGTTGACGTTGATGGCGGGGAAGGGCAGCTCGCCGCGCTCGGCCATCTGGTAGAGGCGGTGGACCCCCGTGGTGGTCTCCTCCGACACGCCCTTGATGGCGTCGCGGATCGCCGAATAGAAGCCGGGCTTCTCCTTCAGGTAGCGCTTCATCACCGCGAAGAGGGCTTCCTCCTCCTCGTTCTGCGGATTGGCGAGGACGCTCGGGTCCTTCTCGGCCTTGGGGCCCAGCACGCACAGCAGGGTGGCGTCGCCGCCGTCGTCGAGGATCAGGTTCGGATAGCCGCCGTCCGACCACTCGAAGATCTTGTGGGCGTATTCCCAGTACTCCACCAGGGTCTCGCCCTTGATCGCGAAGACCGGGGTGCCCTTCACCGCGATGGCGGCGGCGGCGTGATCCTGGGTCGAGAAAATGTTGCAGGACGCCCAGCGCACGTCGGCGCCCAGGGCCTGCAGGGTCTCGATCAGGACGCCCGTCTGGATGGTCATGTGCAGGGAGCCGGCGATGCGCGCGCCCTTCAGCGGCTGGTCCTTGCCGAACTCGGCGCGCACGGCCATCAGGCCCGGCATCTCGGTCTCGGCGATGTCCAGTTCCTTGCGGCCCCAGTCGGCGAGCGCGATGTCCCTGACGATATAGTCGGTCATTTCAATCCCTTGGCGAATTGGGGCGAAGTTGGGGAGGATGAGTTTGGCGGCTCTATAGCCGCGCCCCGGGACAGGTGCAAGAAATCATATAAAGATTTCTTTATGTGATGATCAGTCCCAGAACGGATCGGCGGCCTGGAAACGGCGCAGGGCCTTGTCCGCCTGGGCCACGAGCCGGGGCTTGGCGGCGGCCTTGGCGCCCACCAGTTCGCCCGCCGCGAAGGCCGCCTCGGGCGTGAGCGTCAGGGTCGCCACCAGCGGCTCGGCGGTGGCCAGGTCGTTCAGCGCGCCCAGCATGTCCTGCAGGTCCTTCAGGTGGCGCAGGTAGCGCGCGACCCGCTTGTCGCCGAACAGGCCGGCGAAGCTCTCGACCGCATAGCGCAGCTTCTTGGCCTCGATGCGCAGGTGGTGGCGCGCCAGGTCGTCCCCGCCCCGCGCGTCGCGGGCGCGCTTGTCCAGTTTCTTGAGGTGGCGCTTCAAGGCGTGGCGGGCGAAGCGCTTCACGGGATCGGCCGCGCCCGCGCCCTCCCGCCAGCCGCCCGTCTCCACCCAGGCCGTGGCGTCGATCATCATGGCGCGGAAGCGCTCGCAGCCGGCCGCCTCGCCCGCGCTCGCCCAGGCCGCGCGGCGGGCCGCGTCGAGCGACTTGCGCAGCGGGTGGAGACCGGGCGGCGGCGCCTCGCCCACCTCGGCGGGGGCCACGGTCTCGGCGGCGAAGACGTCGAGGCCGCGGGCCGTGTCGCAGGCCCGGCCGAGCCACTTGAGGTCGGCCTTCACGGTCTCCAGGCCCGCGTCGCCTTGGAGGATCGGCTTGAAGGTGGTGAGCGCGCTGCGCAGGCGCCGCGCCCCGACCCGGGTCTGATGCACCGCCTCGGGCGTCGGCTGCGCCCTCAGGATCGCCGCGTTGGCGGCGATCTGGGCGAGCGCGGCGCGGACGATGGCCTGGAAGGCCTCGGCCGCCGTCGCGTCCTCGGCCAGGGCGACGCCATGGTCCCTGTGCGCGGCAGGATCGCCCCCGGCCACCAGGGCCTGGCCGCGCGCGGCCTTGCTGTCGAAGGCGAGATAGAGCGGGGCCGCGGCCGAAAGCTCGCGGGCCAGGGCGAACAGCGCCGCGGGCGGGCCGGACTTCAGCTCCAGCTCCACCTCGCAGATCGGGCTTTGCCGGTCGCCGCCGGTGACCTCGCCCTGGTCGAGCGCCAGCTCGATCTCGGCGTCATGGTAGCGGAACGTCCGCTGGCGGCGGCTGACGCGGACGTTGAAGGCGGGCCGCAGCGTCGCGCCGTCCGGCAGCAGCGACGGCAGGGGCTCCAGCGCCGGGTCGGGCGCCAGCCCCTCGATCGGCGACTCGTGCTCCTCGCGCACCAGACCCTGGCCGCGCTTCAGGGTCTGGATGCGCTGGCCCTTGTGCTCGCGCACCCGAAGCGAGGCGCCCGCCTTCTGCAGGGTGAGGTCGGGGGTGTCGAAATAGACGCTGATCAGCTCACGCGTCTCGTCGGCGCCGCCGAGATCGCCCTTTGGCGCCGCGGCCAGGACGGCGGCCAGGTCCTTGGGCCCGCAGGCGAATTTCAGCTCGATCTCGCGATCCGCGCCGCTCATGGTCCGCCACCGGTTGCCGCCTGCCCCAACGTCACGCTAAGTCGGCCACCCGCCACCGCGTCGGAGTCTCCTCGATGAACGCCCACACCCGCCCGCTCGATCCGGCCGAACCGCGCCACGACTGGACGCCGGCCGAGGTCGAGGCGCTGTTCGAGGTCCCGTTCACCGATCTGGTGTTCCGCGCGGCCGAGGTCCACCGGCGGTGGTTCGACCCGGCGGAACTCCAGCTCTCGCAACTGCTGTCCGTCAAGACCGGGGGCTGCCCGGAGAACTGCGGCTATTGCAGCCAGTCGCAGCATTTCAAGACCGCCACCCAGGCCTCCAAGCTGATGGAGGCCGACGCCGTGATCGCCGCGGCCGCCGAGGCCAAGGCCGGCGGCGCCCAGCGGTTCTGCATGGGCGCGGCCTGGCGCGACGTGAAGGACCGCGACCTGCCGAAGCTGGCGGCGATGATCTCCGGGGTGAAGGCGCTGGGGCTGGAGACCTGCGCCACCCTGGGCATGATGACGGCCGACCAGGCCAGGGCCCTGAAGGCCGCCGGCCTCGACTTCTACAACCACAACCTCGACACCGGGCCCGACTACTACGACCAGGTGGTCACCACGCGGACCTACCAGGACCGCCTGGACACCCTGGCCGCGGTCCGCGCGGCGGGCATGAGCACCTGCTGCGGCGGCATCGTCGGCATGGGCGAGACCCGCCGCGACCGCGCGGGGCTGCTGCATCAGCTGGCGACCCTGCCCAGCCATCCCGAAAGCCTGCCGATCAACGACCTGATGCCGATCCCCGGGACGCCGCTGGGCGGCTCCGCGCCGGTCGACGGGTTCGAGTTCGTCCGGATGATCGCGGTCGCCCGGCTGGTCTGTCCGAAGTCGGTGGTGCGGATCGCCGCCGGCCGCGAGCACATGAGCCGCGAGCTGCAGGCGCTGTGCTTCCTGGCCGGCGCCAATTCCATCTTCGTGGGCGCCCGGCTGCTCACCACCGACAATCCCGGCCGCGACAGCGACGACGCCCTGCTGGCCGAGCTGAAGATGCGGCCGATGTCGGCGCGCGAGCCCGCCTAGGTACAGACGACGCCGCGCACCGCGGCGGTCAGGACCGCCAGCTCGGCGTCGGAGGTGACGAAGGCCGGGGTCAGGTAGACCACCTTGCCCATCGGCCGGATCCAGGCGCCGGCCTCGGCGAAACGGCGGCACCAGTCGCCGACCGGCGCGGGCGCGTCGAACTCCACCACGCCGATGGCGCCCCGCACCCGCACGTCCACGACCCCCGCTCCGGCGCGGCAGGGCGCGAGGCCTTCGGCCAAGGCCGCCGCGATCCGCGCCACGTCGGCCCCCCAGGTCCCGGTCTCGAAGAGATCGAGGGAGGCGTTGGCCGCGGCGCAGGCCAGCGGATTTCCCATGTAGGTGGGCCCGTGCATCAGGGCCGCGCCCGGATCGTCCGACCAGAAGGCGTCGAACACCCGGCCCGTCGCGATGGCGGCCGAGAGCGGCAGGGTCCCGCCGGTCAGCGCCTTGGAGAGCGTGACGATGTCGGGGACCACGCCGGCGCCCTGGCAGGCGAAGAGGTCGCCGGTGCGCCCGAAGCCCACGAAGATCTCGTCGAAGATCAGCAGCACGCCGTGGGCGTCGGCCAGGCGCCGCAGCCGGCGCAGCACCTCGTCGTCGTGGAACAGCATGCCGCCGGCCCCCTGCACGCGGGGCTCGACGACGATGGCGGCGATCCCGGCGCCCTGTTCGGCCAGCAGCCGGTCGAGCGCGGCCTGGCGGGCCGGATCGGTGGGCAGGTCGGCGATGTGCTGGCCGGGCATCACGCCGGCGAACAGGCCGTGCATGCCCTCCTCGGGATCGCAGACCGTCATCGCCGCCAGGGTGTCGCCGTGATAGCCGCCGCGGAACGCCAGGAAGCGCGTGCGGCCGGCCACGCCGCGGTTGATCCAGTACTGGACGGCCATCTTCATGGCGATCTCGACGGAGACCGACCCGGACTCGGCGAAGAACACATGGTCGAGGTCGCCGGGCAGCAGGGCGGCCAGCCGCGCCGCCAGGCGGTAGGCCGGTTCGTGCGCCAGGCCGCCGAACATCAGGTGCGGGGCGGTCTCGAGCTGGGCCTGCACCGCGGCGCGGATGTGCGGGTGGTTGTAGCCGTGGCAGGCCGTCCACCAGGCGGCCACCCCGTCCACCAGCTCGCGGCCGTCTTCCAGGATCAGCCGGGCGCCCTGGGTGCGCGCCACGGCCAGGGGCGGGGGGGCGGTCTTCATCTGGCAATAGGGCCGCCAGACGTGGCGGGCGCCTTCGGTCAGCCAGGCCGGCGCGTCGGTCATCGCAATCCTTTACGGCGTCAGGTGTTGCGACGCCTATCGGGGGCCGCAAAGCTCGGGCAATAGGCGGCAGGTGAACGACACCCTTACCCGTTACGCGCAAGCGAAAATCGCCGGCCTGGAGGCCCAGAGCCTGGCGCGCGCCCTGACGCCCACCCACCGCCTGGACGGGGTCTTCGTCGTGCGGGACGGGCGGCGGATGGTCTCGTTCTCCTGCAACGACTACCTGGGCCTGTCGCACCATCCGGCGGTGAAGGCCGCGGGCCGCGCGGCGATCGAGCTCTATGGCGCCGGCGCCGGGGCCTCCCGCCTGGTCACCGGCGACCATCCGCTGTTCCAGGCGCTGGAGGCGCGGCTCGCGGCGCTGAAGGGCGCGCAGGCCGCCTGCGTCTTCGGCTCCGGCTACCTGGCCAACCTCGGGATCATCCCGACCTTCGTCGGCCCCGGCGACCTGGTGCTGGTCGACGAGCTGGCGCACGCCTGCCTCTGGGCCGGGGCGAAGCTGTCGGGCGCCGAGGTGGTCGCCTTCCGCCACAACGACCCGGCCGACCTCGCCGCCCGGCTGGCCGCCGCCCAACGGCCGGGACAGCGCCGCCTGGTGGCCACCGACGGGGTCTTCTCCATGGACGGCGACATCGCCCCGCTGGACGCGCTGAGCCGGGCGGCCCGCGCGCACGACGCCTGGCTGATGGTCGACGACGCCCACGGCCTGGGCGTGCTGGGCGACGGCGCGGGGACGGCGGCCCTCTTCCCCGGCGTCCAGGTCGACCTGCACATGGGGACGCTCTCCAAGGCGATCGGCGGCTACGGCGCCTATGTCTGCGCGACCGGCCCGGTCATCGAGCTGATCAAGATGCGGGCCCGCACGGTGGTCTATTCCACCGGCCTGCCGCCGGCCTGCGCCGCCGGCGCGCTCGCCGCCCTGGAGGTGATCGCCGCCGAGCCCGACCTGGTGGCGGCGCCGCTCGCCAAGGCCCGGCGGTTCACCGCCGCCCTCAGCCTGCCGGCGGCCGAGAGCGCCATCGTCCCCATCGTGCTGGGCGCCGCCGAGCGGGCGCTGGCGGCCGCGGCGGCCCTGGAGGCCGAGGGGCTGCTGGTCGTGCCGATCCGCCCGCCGACCGTGCCGGCGGGGACCGCGCGGCTGCGCATCGCCTTCACCGCCGGCCACGCCGAGGCCGATATCGACCGCCTGGCCCGCGCCGTGCGCCCCTGGCTCGCCCGATGAGGCCGCGGCGGGCGGTCTTCGTGGCCGGCGGCCACACCGACGTGGGCAAGACCTTCGTCGCCTGCGCCCTGATCCGCGAGGCGCGCGCCCAGGGCCTGGCCGTCGAGGCCCTGAAGCCGGTCGCCAGCGGCTTCGATCCCGCCGACTGGGGCGACAGCGATCCCGGCCGGCTGCTGGCCGCGCTCGGTTGCGAGGCGACGCCGGACGCCCTCGACCGCATCACGCCCTGGCGGTTCGCCGCCCCGCTCGCCCCGCCGATGGCCGCGCGCCTGGAGGGCCGCACCCTGCCGCTGGCGCCGCTGGCGGACCTCTGCGCCCGGCGGGTCGCGGCGAGCGCCGCCGACCTCTTCGTGCTGGAGGGCGTCGGCGGGCTGATGTCGCCGCTCGCCGACGGCGCCACCGGTCTGGACCTGATGACCGCGCTCGGCCTGCCTGTCCTGCTGGTGGGCGGCAGCTACCTGGGCGCGATGAGCCACACCCTGACGGCGCTGGAGGTGCTGCGTTCCCGCGGCCAGGCGGTGGCCGCGGTCGTGGTGAGCCAGGACGCGGCGCCCGACGCGCCGGATTTCGCCGCCAGCGTGGCCCTGCTCGCCGCCCACGCCGGTCCGACGCCGGTCCTGGCCGCCCCGCGCGCCGGACCGCCCGACTGGGCGCGCGAGGCGCTTGCGCGGCTGGGCGGGCCGCCGCTGTCGGCGCGGGCCTAGCTTCAACGTCCTGGGGGCCCTATCTCGGAGCTTCAGGGGGACGATCAAGTGCAGCCGATCATATCCGTTGAGGGCCTGTCGAAGACCTACGCCGGCGGTTTCCAGGCCCTGAAGAACGTCAACCTGACGATCGACAAGGGCGAGATCTTCGCGCTGCTGGGCCCCAACGGCGCGGGCAAGACCACCCTGATCGGCGTCACCTGCGGGCTGGTGAAGCCCACCGAGGGCCGGGTGCTGGCCGACGGCCACGACGTGGTGAAGGACTACCGCGCGGCGCGCTCGAAGATCGGCCTCGTGCCGCAGGAACTGTCCACCGACGCCTTCGAGACCGTCTGGGCGACGGTCAACCACAGCCGCGGCCTGTTCGGCAAACCCACCAGCCACGCCTATGTGGAGAAGGTGCTGCGCGACCTGTCGCTGTGGGACAAGAAGGACGCCAGGATCATGGCGCTCTCCGGCGGCATGAAGCGCCGGGTGATGATCGCCAAGGCGCTTTCCCACGAGCCGCAGATCCTGTTCCTGGACGAGCCCACCGCCGGCGTCGACGTCGAGCTGCGCCGCGACATGTGGGAGATGGTCCGCGGGCTTCGCGAGAACGGCGTCACCATCATCCTGACCACCCACTACATCGAGGAGGCCGAGGAGATGGCCGACCGCATCGGGGTGATCTCCAAGGGCGAGCTGATCCTGGTGGAGCGCAAGGCCGAGCTGATGCGCAAGCTGGGCAAGAAGCAGCTCACCCTGCACCTGCAGGAGCCGCTGAAGGCCGCGCCCGCGGACCTGCCGCAATACGACCTGGCGCTGGCCAACGACGGCGCCGACCTGGTCTACACCTTCGACGCCCAGGCCGAGCACACCGGCATCGCCGAGCTGTTGCGCGAGCTCTCCAAGCGCGGCGTCGACTTCAAGGACCTGCAGACCCAGCAGAGTTCGCTGGAGGAGATCTTCGTCAGCCTGGTGAGCACGCGGTGATGGGCAAGTTCGGCATGAACCTCTACGCGGTCCGGGCGATCTACCGCTTCGAGATGGCGCGGACCTTCCGCACCATCGTGCAGTCGATCGCGGCGCCGGTGCTCACCACCTCGCTCTATTTCATCGTCTTCGGGGCGGCGATCGGCCGGCGGATGGCGAGCATCGACGGGGTGACCTACGCGGCCTTCATCGTGCCCGGCCTGATCATGCTCTCGATCCTGACCGAGAGCGTCTCCAACGGCTCCTTCGGCATCTACATGCCCAAGTGGTCCGGCACGATCTACGAGGTGCTGTCGGCCCCGGTCTCGGCCTTCGAAGTGCTGCTGGGCTATGTGGGCGCGGCGGCCTCGAAGTCGATCATGCTGGGCCTGATCATCCTGGTGACCGCGCGTCTCTTCGTGCCCTACGGCATCGCCCACCCCGTCTGGGCGGCGGCCTTCCTGGTCTTGACCTCGGTGAGCTTCAGCCTGTTCGGCTTCATCCTGGGCGTCTGGGCCGACGGCTTCGAGAAGCTGCAGATCGTGCCCCTGATGATCATCATGCCGCTGACCTACCTGGGCGGCAGCTTCTACTCGATCTCCATGCTGCCCGGCGTCTGGGCGAAGATCGCGCTGTTCAACCCGGTGGTCTATCTGGTGAGCGGCTTCCGCTGGAGCTTCTATGGGGTCTCCGACGTGGGCGTGGGTCTGAGCCTCGGCATGACGCTGGTGTTCATGCTGATCTGCATGGCCGCCGTCTGGCAGATCTTCAGGACGGGCTGGCGGCTGAAGACGTAGCGCCCTCCACCGCGAAGCGGCGGGACGGGACCCCGGCCACTGGGCCGCGCGAGCGGTTGGCCTCCCACACCCCGCCCAGAAGCACCGCCAGCAGCAGGTACCACCAGATGACCTGTGCGGACTGGTAGGCCCAGGGGGTCACGCCCGGGACGGCTGACCTCACTATTCGCGTCGCGGGGCCCAGCAGGCAGGCCGAACTTGCCCAGACGGTCCAATACCGATTGCTGCTCAGCGCGAAGGCCACGCAGGTCGCCAGCTCGCCGATATCCACGGTCCACCCGAACCAGGGCGGAACAGGCCAGGGCTGCCAACCCCAGTAGTAGCCCATGCACTGCACGCCATAGCCGAAGACGTCCGCCGACAAGATCATCGCGGCAAGGGTGCGCTCGCGCCAGCCGCCCTTCCACAAGACCAGGGACGTCACGGCGACGCCGACCGTCAAATTGGTCCACGGCGGGATGTAGAACAGCTGCAAGCTCATCCCTCCCACGATGGCGCGACGGATGGCGAGGGCGTCGTCACTCGTCCTCGTCGAACTTGGCGGTGACCAGCTGTTCCAGGGCCGCGACCGCGGCTTCGGCCTCGGCGCCCTGCGCTTCGATGTCGATGCAGCAGCCGGGCCCCGCGGCCAGCATCATCAGGCCCATGATCGAGCGCGCGTCGACCGTCTGGCCGTCCTTGGAGACCCGCACCTCGGCGTCGAAGGCCGAGGCCGTCTTGACGAACTTGGCTGAGGCGCGCGCGTGGAGGCCGCGCTTGTTGACGATCTCGACGGTGCGGGCCGCCGCTTCGCTCACCGGCCGCTCACTTCTCGCCGGCCAGCACGTAGGACGCGACCGAGATGTACTTGCGGCCCGCCTCCTGGGCGCAGGCGACGGCCTCCTCCAGGCTCTGGCGGGCGCGGACGCTGGCCAGCTTGATCAGCATGGGCAGGTTGAGGCCGGCGATCACCTCGGCCTTGGTCTGCTCCATCACCGAGATGGCCAGGTTGGACGGGGTGCCGCCGAACATGTCGGTGAGCAGGATGACGCCCGCGCCGCTGTCCACGCGACCGCAGGCCGCCAGGATGTCCTTGCGGCGGCGCTCCATGTCGTCCTCGGGACCGATGCAGATGGCCTCGACCGCCGCCTGCGGCCCGACCACATGCTCCATGGCGAAGACGAACTCCTCCGCCAGCCGCCCGTGAGTGACGATCACGAGCCCGATCATAGATAAGCTTCCAAGGGTATCCCCACCCGTCGCGGCTTGATGGAACCCGTCCCGCGAGCCGTGCTAAATACGCCTCTTGCCGCTTACGTCAAAGTGGTCCAGCGCGCGGCTTAGTTTCGCAGCCGCCGAGGGTTCGCGGGGATCGAGGCGGATCAGCGGGACCCGGACGCCCAGCAGATCGGCGGTCTCGGCGTCGGGAATGCGCTCGGCCGGGCCGCAGCGGGCGACCAGGGCGACCTCCGCCAGCGGCAGGGCCGGGACGCGGACGACCTGCAGGCCGCGGACCTCGATGAGGCCGGCCAGGGCGTCGGGCGCGCGGCCGAACAGCCGGCCGCCGCAGGTCCAGAGGATCACCCGGTCGTCGGCCGCCAGCGAGAAGCCGCAGGTGAGCGCGCGCAGCGCCAGGTCGCTCTTGCCGGCGCCGGCGGGGCCTTCGATCAGCACCCCGCGCCAGGCGCCGCGGACGCGGACCGCGATCAGGCCGGCGTGGCGGACCTCGGCGGTCATCCGCCGGGCTTCGCCTCGGGCAGGAACAGCAGGAAGATCGCGCCCACCACCTTGCCGTCGACGATCCGGTTCTGCGCCTTCAGCGCGCCGTTGTGCGCCTCGACGATCTGGCGGGCGATGGAGAGGCCCAGGCCCGAGTTGCCGCCGAACGCCGCGCCCTTGGGCCGCGAGGTGTAGAACCGCTCGAAGATGGTCTCCAGGTTCTCCGGCGGGATGCCCGGGCCGGAGTCCGACACCGTGGCGATCACCCGCCCGGCCGCGCGCTGCAGCGCCACCACCACCTTGCCGCCCGGCGGGCTGAACGAGCGGGCGTTGTCGATCAGGTTGCGGAACACCTGGCCCAGGGAGCCCTCGCGCCCCTGCACGGTGACCGGATCGATGCCGCCCGGCCGATGGAACACCACCTCGACCTCCCCCGGCTTGGCGGTGGCCTGGTAGAGGGCCACGATGTCGGCGATCAGCCGCTCCAGGTCGACGGCCTTGGGCGCGTCGCGCGACAGCTCGGCGTCCAGCCGCGAGGCGTTGGAGATGTCGGTGACCAGGCGGTCGAGGCGCTGGACGTCGTTCTTGAGGATGTGCAGCAGCCGGTCGCGGGCTACGGGCTCGGTGATCAGGTCCAGGGTCTCCACCGCCGAGCGCAGGGAGGTCAGCGGGTTCTTGATCTCGTGGGCGACGTCGGCGGCGAAGCTCTCGATGGCGTCCATCCGCTCGGAGAGCGCCTGGGTCATGTCCTCCAGGCTGCGGGTCAGGTCGCCCAGCTCGTCGTCGCGCCTGGCCAGGTCCGGCAGCGAGATGGCCCGGGCCCCGGCCAGCCGGACCCGGTCGGCGGCGCGGGCCAGGCGGCGGACCGGCGTGGCGATCAGCCGGGTCAGCAGCAGCGACGAGGCCAGCGTCACCGCCATGGCGATCAGGATGAAGGGTATCAGCGCCCGGCGCTCGCGCGCGATGATCGCGTCGACGTCGTTGGCCTCCAGCGTCAGCACCCCCAGCACCGCCTGGACGTGCTGGATCGGGATCGACACCGAGACCACCCGGTCGCCGTACTCGCCGCGCCTGAGGCCCGCCACATGCTGCCCGCGGAGCGCCAGCGCCACCTCGGCCTGCAGGGCGGCGTGGGCCTCCTGGGCGGTGGCGCGCCGCGCCGGCGGCTTGAGGGTCAGCGACATGCGGTTGTCGCCGCGCGGCCGGGCCGGCGGCAGGACCCTCTGCTCGACCCGGTCGGCGACCAGCTCGCTGTCGGCGATCAGCCGGCCCTGCGGGTCGAACAGCCGGGCGCGCTGGTTCTTCGGATTGGCCAGCATCTGCAGGGTGAGGCTGGCGTCGTTGGGATCCATCGCCGGCGTCGGCTCGCCCACCGTGTAGGCCTGGTCGATGATGGCGGCCATCAGCTCGCCCTGGGTGGTCAGGCTGTCGATGCGCGCGTTGACCAGGCCCGCCGCCTGCTCGTTCAGCACCAGGGACCCCACGATCAGGATCGCCAGCCCCAGCACGTTGAGCGCGATGATCAGCCGGCCGAGCCGGGTCCCGGGCAGCCAGCGCAGCCGCGAGGGCCTGCGGGCCCGCGCCTCCTCAGGCCGTGGCGTCGCGCGCCGCTCAGGTTTCCCGGTAACGGTATCCGACGCCATAGAGGGTTTCGATCGCGTCGAATTCAGGGTCCACATCGCGGAACTTCTTGCGCATGCGCTTGATGTGGCTGTCGATCGTGCGGTCGTCGACATACACCTGATCGTCGTAGGCCGCGTCCATCAGGTTGTCGCGGCTCTTCACGAAGCCCGGCCGCTGCGCGAGCGACTGCAGGAGCAGGAACTCGGTCACCGTCAGCTTCACGGGCTTGCCTTCCCACAGGCAGTCGTGGCGCGCCGGGTCGAGGGTCAGCTTGCCCCGCTTGATCGCGCGGCTGCCTTCCGCCCCCGCCGTCGCCGCCGTGGGCTCCTCGCCCTCGATGCCCGCCCGGCGCAGCACCGCCTTCACCCGCTCGATGAGCAGGCGCTGGCTGAACGGCTTGTGCATATAGTCGTCGGCGCCGAGGTTGAAGCCGAGGATCTCGTCGATCTCCTCGTCCTTGGACGTCAGGATGATCACCGGCATGTCGGAGGTGCGCCTTAGGCGCCGCAGCACCTCCATGCCGTCCATGCGCGGCATCTTCACGTCGAGGATCGCCAGGTCCGGCGGCTCGTTCTCCAGGGCCGCCAGGCCCGAGGCGCCGTCGAAATAGGCCTTCACGGTGTGCCCGTGGCTCTCCAGCGCGAGGCTGACGGAGGTGACGATGTTCTCGTCGTCATCCACCAGGGTGATCTTGGCCATTTGGGTCCGAAGTCTCCGTAACAGGTCGCTGTGAAGCTAGTCATCCTGCACCGTGGCCTCAATGGGGCGTCTTTGGGGGACGCCTTTGGGGGGTGCGACCCCTGGCGCGTCGGCGACGGTCAATAGGACCTTAAAGCTTCCTCGGTAGGCTGAGGTTCACTGGGGAGGGACTCTATGTCCGCTGGCGACGTCCATTTCGAGGTTTTCGTCCGACGCTATCCGGACTCCGCATGGGCCCTGAAGATGGCCACCGACGTGCGCCTGACCGCGCTCGATTCCGCCAAGGAGATGCTCGCCCGCGGCGAAGTGGCCGCCGTGCGGGTGATGCGCGAGACGCTCGACCCGGCCACCGGGGAGTTCCACTCCCTGACCATCCTGACGCAGGGCGTCCCGGAGCGGCCGCGCAAGGTCAAGGTTCCCGAGGCCACCGAGCCGCTCTGCGTCTCGCCGCAGGACCTCTACACCTGCCACGCGCGCGAGCGGATCGGGCGGCTGTTCGAGACCTGGCTGGAGCGCCAGGAAGCCACCCCCTTCGAGCTGCTGCACCGCCCCGACCTCGTCGAGCGGCTGGAAGCCAGCGGGGTCGAGATCGCCCACGCCATCCAGAAGATCGCCGTCCCCGAGGCCCACGCCCGCGGCGTCTCGCTCGGCGAGATGACCAAGTCCTTCAAATCGCTGGGCGAGCGCGCCGTCGAGCGGCTGATGCGCGACGCCCGAAAGGGCCTGCCCCACGTCAGCCCGGACACCTTCGCCAAGACCGCGACCCAGCTCGCCAAGGACCCGGAGGGCGCCTATCGCCTGGGCTGCGCGGTGGCCGCGAGCCTGGCCCCGGCCCAGAGCTGGAGCGAAAAGGTCGGGTTGCTGCTCGACCTCGCCGACAACGCGCCGGAGAAGGGCGCGGCGCGCACGCTGGCGCTCTCGGTGATCGCCGAGCCGCTGGAGGAGATCGTCGGCTGCCAGAAGGGCCTCGACAACGTGGTCGGCGGCGGCCTCGACCTCGGCGCGCGCCTGGCGGCGATGAGCCGGCTGGCCGCGGCCGACGTGGTCGACCAGCTGGTCAAGGCCGAGCCGTCGGTCGCCAAGGTGATGCCCGAACTTTCGGCCCGCGCCCAGCGCCTGGCCCACTGGCTGCTCTGCGAGGACTTCACCGGCGTGCGGGCCGCCATCGGCCAGCGCATCCTGCGCGACCTCTCCGGACAAAGACGCCTTCGTCCGTCCGACCCGGTCAGCGAGATCGACGTGATCCGCGGCCTGGCCATGGCGCTCACCGCCGCCTCGGGCAAGCTGCTGCCGCTCGACCAGGTGCAGGCGGCCTTCTCGATGCGCTCCAAGATGCTGGTCACCCGCGACTTCGTGGAGACCTACCTGGGCGAGGACGCCACGGTGCAGGAGGAG
>Ga0207695_10001996_pt1 | contig 31509 bp, 29 predicted proteins | sample KBSC54metaG_FD_184354 | JGI IMG/M metagenome (GOLD analysis project Ga0207695, IMG submission 184354) | Corn rhizosphere microbial communities from Kellogg Biological Station, Michigan, USA - KBS C5-4 metaG (SPAdes) (version 2) | ecosystem: Host-associated > Plants > Roots > Rhizosphere > Soil... | reverse complement strand
TCGGCGGGCGCAATTACGGCCAGACGCCCTACAACCGCACGACCCAGGCGCTTCGGCAGCCGGGATCGGCGTTCAAGCTGTTCGTCTATCTGGCGGCCATGCGTTCGGGCTGGACGCCGAACAGCATCATAGAGGACAAACCGATCACCATCGGCGGCTGGAGTCCCGAGAACCACGATCATGTGTTCCGTGGCCCGATTACGCTTCGCGAGGCCTTCGCTCGTTCGAGCAACGCGGCGACGGTTCGCCTGTCGGAAACCGTCGGACGGTCAAATGTGCTCCGCGCGGCGCGGGACCTCGGCATTTCGACTCCGCTTCCGAACGAGCCCAGTGTCGCACTTGGCACTGGAGGGGTTAGCCTGCTCGAGCTGACTTCGGCCTATGCGGCGATCGCCTCCGGCCGCTACCCGGTGAGTGCGCGAGGCCTGCCCGACGATCCATCGCAGCAGCAACAGGGCTTTTCGAGCCTGTTTTCCACGCGCGGGGGCAACCTTGACCCGGTGCGGGACCGGGCGCCGATGCTCGATCTTCTCTATGCGGCAGCGAACGAGGGGACCGGCCACCGTGCAGCAGTATGGCTGCCGACTTTCGGCAAGACGGGAACCACGCAAGACAACCGCGATGCGGTGTTCGTCGGGTTTGCGGGCGATCTGATTGTCGGCGTGTGGGTCGGCCGCGACGACAACAAGTCGCTCGGGCGAGTTAGCGGCGGCACTGTTCCTGCGGAGATCTGGCACGAATTCATGAGTTCGGCCCTGGCGGTCGACCATAACCCGGGACCGTCGCTGCCACGTGATTACGAGGCTGCAGAGCAAGAGCGACGGGTCGCAGCCGAACACCCCAGCCCGCTTCCCCCCGAATGGAGCAACAGCACCCGGCCGCTGCGCGATCTGGCTGCCAGGATCGAGAAGCTGATCGGCTGATGATCTTCGCCAGCGCCGCCTTCGCAAGAAATTAGGTTAACGAAATCTTGAGAGTGGCTGCCTACTCCTTGGCCCAAAGATTTCCTATTCGGCAAGAGGCGCACGTGGATTCTCGCGACATCGATTGGCTGGTTCCGCTTGGCCTGGTCATGACTGTGGAATTGTTTCTGAGCCGCGCGCTTCCGATCGGAAACCTGCTTCCGACCTATACGCTCTTTGCCATTGGCGCTTCTCTGATTTTTGCGCTGATCGCCGCCGTTCGAATGCTTGTACGGCTCTATAGAGAAGGGGAGCGGCGACCGGCATCCAGGCTGTTGACGGAATGCTGGAACGCCCGATGGCGGATCGCTTTTCTGCTTGCGGGGCTCGCAACCGTGACTTTGAGCGCCTGCGCGATCACAGCGCTCAAGTCGCAAATCCAGAGGCATGTTCCGTTCTATGCCGACCCAGCGCTCGCTAATTTCGACCGGATGATCTTCGGTGAGGACTCCTGGCGTTTGACCCATACCCTATTCGGCTGGGCATTTCCTGAGTTGGACGTTCTGTATGCGACCTGGTTGTTCGGGCAAACGGCGACCCTGACGGGCGTTCTTTTCGCCGCGCCTTCTCGGTTCAAGAACCAGGCGCTGATCACGCATTCGCTGATCTGGCTCCTGCTCGGTATCGCCGCCGCCTATGCCTTGTCCTCGGCTGGGCCGATCTTCTACGATCAGGTTTACGGCGGCACCCGTTTCGCTGAACTTCGTCATTTGATCGCGAGCAGCACGTTAACCGCGGCGCCTCAAGACTATCTCTGGAAAAGCCATGAGGGGGGGACTCTGGACTTCGGCGCGGGGATTTCCGCTATGCCTTCTCTTCACGTCGCCGGCGCAACTTGGCTAGCGCTCGTTATCGGTGCGGCCTTCCCCAGGCTGAAGCCATTTATCTGGACCTATCCTGTCCTCATCTATCTCGGGTCGATGATGACGGGATGGCATTATGCGCTCGACGGCATAGTCGGGGCGGGCGGCGCTGTGCTGATCTGGAAAGTGGCTGGGCAGCTCGCCAATTGGCGTTCTTACCTGCCTGCCACACGGACCATCGCGCTTCAGCTGCCTTAGCCGGAACTGCGCGACAAAGATTAACGCGTGGAAACCGGCACGTTTAAGTCTTTCTCAACTACTGGCGTCCTACACAATAGCCGACCTACGCGGACAAATTAGCGCAGGTGAACATGGAAGCTTGCTTCCTAGTGGGACCCAAGGAGAGACAAAATGGCCAAGTTTCGTAAGCTGTTTAAGAACGAAGAAGGTGCGACTGCGATCGAGTATGGTCTGATCGCGGCGCTTATCGCGGTTGCTTGTATCGCCGCTCTGTCGAGCGTCGGCACCCAGCTGAACAAGACCTTCACCACGGTTGCTACCAAGCTTTCGGGCGCGAACGCCTAACCGCGGTTTATTGCAAAGCGAGGGCGGCGGCACATTCGTGCCGCCGCCCTTTTTATTGCCTGCCGCAGGTTCGGCTTACCGATGCTGGACCTACTCCGGATCGGAGATACTCGGGAGATGATCAGGCGGGATCGGTCGTTGGTGACAGCGAGGCTAGGCCGATATCCGGTAATGACCGGTCTGCGGCTCTCTTGTGTTGCTGCCACATCGTCAGCGCGAGCAGGGAAATCGGGACGATTGGGTTCAGGTTGACCGGTCCCGCACTACCGAGGTGTTGGGCCATCGAAGCCATCCAGAGGCACCATATCCCGCCCACGGCCGCCGGATTGGCTTTCGCCTTGGCCAGCCAGAGTAAGGGGATGGCCAAAATCAGCAGGTCGTACAGAAATAGGTAAGGGCTCGCGAGAGCCGTCGCGGCCGCCAGAACAGCGGTCTTGGCGAGATTGTCCTGCCGAGAGCGCCACACATTCCAGACGAATGCAGCCGCGATGATGACGATCGTCGAGTGGAGAAGCATTGCCGGAGCGGAGCCGAGCCCTGCCTGTCGGGCAGCCGCATAAACGCTTGTGAACTGGATCCAGCCGACGTTCCCATTCTTTACAATGGCACCGTACAGTGGCAGCTGTCGCGCCCAGGCGAGAAATGTGTCGCTTCCGAATAGAAGCAGACTCAAGAGGCCGATGCAGATCGATGAAATCGCCGCGCCCGCGATCGCGCGCCACTGACGTGAGGCGAGCAGAGCTACGGGAAAAAATACCCCGAGTTGAGGCTTCAGCACGAGACAGCCGGCTAACAGGCCGGCAACGAAAGGCCGCCGATCGAGTGTCGCGAATGCCGCGCAAAACAGCGCGGCTGTCAAAAAGCCGTTCTGGCCAATGACAATGTTGACGAAAACGGGTGGAAAAGCGAGCGCCAGCAGTCCCGCATCCGGAACCAGACGCTTCATCGCCGCAAAATATAGCCCCAGCGTTAGGGCGACCCACAGCGCCATTCCGACCGGATAAGAAAACAACCCGAACGGGAGCACGAGCAGCAGGAACGCGGGCGGGTAAGGGAAGGGGAGCTGCTCTCCTGGCCCGAAGCTTACGATCAAGCTTTGAAGATGGTGCAGCGCATCCAGATTATAGGCGAGCGCGGGGCTTCCCGCGATCGTCAGGCGAGCCGCGCCCCAGAAGCTGATGAAGTCGCGGCAGCTCGGGTGGACGAAGTTTTGCCAAAGCTGGTTTGCCGCCACCAGAACGAACAGCAAAGCCGCGACATTGCCGACTCTTCGATAATGGACGAATGGATCGGCTGACCCTCCAGGAGCTGAGCTTTGCTTCGCGTCCATGCGCGTCTTTAGTAGATTCCGGGGATAAGCCGGAATGGAACGCGCTGAATCAGGTTACGATAGCATTCGTCGCTGCGCAGGAATTTCTCCTCCTCGGAGATCCGGAGCAACTGCGCGCTCCAGGTGACTGCACAGATCGCGATATTTGAGAGGCTTGGGCTGCCAAGCAGGAATCCAACCTCGGTTATGAAATAGCCGAGGTACATCGGATGCCGGACCAGACGATAAGGGCCGCCCGCTCGAATTCCGCGGTTCGCAGCTGCGAGCCCGAAGCTGCGCCACAAGGCGAGCTTGGCGGAAACATTCACGCACAGCCCGATCAGCATCAGCAGGCCGAGCCATTCCATCGGCAGTAAAGGGGCAATATGTGGGCGAAGCAGCAGCGGGGCCGCTGTGCCGATCGCCGCCGTCAGGAATGCGAATGGGCTGGTACTGATCGCGCCGGGGCGGCGGATCAGGATCAGGACGACGGGCAGGCATTCGGAAACTGCAAGCAGAAGCAGCACCGGATAGGCGGCGGCGTTCACCAAAATAGACTTCAGAAAGAAGCTGCTAAGGACGATCAGGAACAGCCGCTCGCCATAATCCAATAGTCTGCTCAAGTCGGCCTCCATTATTCCGAAATAATCCTAGCGGTGCCGATCAAAGGAATGGTTAACGGCTATTGAGATTCGGCCGGTGGGCAGCAAATTTCCGCGCTTTGCGCCCGGGTGCCGGCACAACATCACGACGCGGCTGGGGCTGTGGGGTCTGTGGCTTGTTCGCCGCATGAGCACCAGGCTAGGGACGACTAATGGCTACTCGGATATTTGTTGCTGGCGCCACCGGTGCAATCGGACGTCGCCTCGTCCCACTATTGGTCGGTGCGGGCTATGCGGTTGTCGGAACAACTCGCTCGCACGAGAAGGTGGCCGGGTTGAAAAATTCCGGGGCGGAAGCGGTAGTGGTCGATGTGTTCGACACAGCCGCGCTTGCTCGTGCAGTGAAGGATGCCCGTCCAGACGTCGTTATCCACCAGCTGACCGACCTGCCCTACGGTCTCGATCCTGCACAGATGGCGCAAGCGCGCGTTCGCAACGCGCGGGTCCGGTCGGAGGGCACCCGTAACCTGGTGAAGGCGGCGCTTGCGGCGGGAGCGAAGCGGTTGATCGCTCAAAGCATCGCCTGGGGCTACCTGCCCGGGCCCGAACCGCATGGCGAAGGCGATCCGCTGGATGTGGAGGGGGCGCAGGCGCAAACGATGGCGGGCGTCGTCGCGCTCGAGCAGCTGACGCTGAATTCGCCGCCCCTCCAAGGCATCGTCCTGCGTTACGGACAAATCTACGGCCCCGGCACCGGTACGGAAGAACGCGGTGCTATCCCGCTTCATGTCGATGCGGCCGCTTACGCTGCGTCACTGGCGGTCGAACAGGGTGAGGCCGGGATCTACAATATTGCCGAAAGTTGCTCCTATCTTTCCTCGAAAAAGGCTTACAACCAATTGGGATGGAAACCGGAATTCAGGACTTAAAATCGTCCGCGAGCCATTCAGGAGAAAATATTGTTCTCCTATTGTTCCATAAGAACAAATGATGTACGAATCCTATTCACAGGGCGGAGCTCGGCCGCCATTGACGAAAGGGTGAAGGGCATGGCAGCGCAACTCAAAGTCATCGGCAGCGGATTGGAAGCACCTCAAATGGATCGGCAAAAGGCGCTCGAAGCGGCGCTCGCCCAGATCGACCGGGCATTCGGCAAGGGCTCGGCAATGAAGCTTGGATCTCGCGAGAAGATCGAGATCGAGACCGTCTCGACCGGATCGCTCGGCCTCGATATCGCGCTTGGTGTTGGCGGACTTCCGCGTGGCCGGGTGATCGAGATTTACGGGCCGGAGAGCTCGGGCAAGACGACGCTGGCGCTGCACGCAATCGCCGAGGCGCAGAAGGAGGGCGGAACCGCTGCTTTCGTCGATGCCGAGCATGCGCTCGATCCGATTTATGCGAAGAAGCTGGGGGTCAATATCGACGAGCTGATCGTCTCGCAGCCGGATACCGGCGAGCAGGCGCTCGAGATCGTCGATACGCTCGTTCGCTCGAACGCGATCGACGTGCTGGTGGTGGACTCGGTCGCTGCTCTGGTTCCTCGCGCCGAGATCGAAGGCGAGATGGGTGACAGCCATGTCGGCCTGCAGGCGCGGCTGATGAGCCAGGCGCTGAGGAAGCTCACCGGCTCGATCAGCCGATCGCGCTGCACCGTCATCTTCATCAATCAGGTGCGGATGAAGATCGGCGTGATGTACGGCAACCCGGAGACGACGACCGGCGGCAACGCGCTGAAGTTCTATGCGTCCGTCCGCCTCGACATCCGCCGCACCGGCCAGATCAAGGATCGCGACGACATCGTCGGCAACACCACCCGCGTGAAGGTAGTCAAGAACAAGGTCGCGCCGCCGTTCAAGCAGGTGGAGTTCGACATCATGTATGGTGAGGGTGTCTCCAAGACCGGCGAGATCCTCGACCTCGGCGTCAAGGCCGGACTGATCGAGAAGTCGGGCGCCTGGTTCAGCTATGACTCGGTTCGCATCGGCCAGGGCCGCGAGAACGCGAAATCCTATCTCAAGGAAAATCCGAACATCGCCGACCGTATCGAGCGCGCGATCCGTGGCCGCACCGAGGAAGTGGGCGAGGCGCTGATGACCGGCCCGGATGCAGATGAAGACCTCGCAGCCGAATAGCGTGGGGCGCTATTCGGACCGAGGTCTCTGGCGGCCGAGTAAACAGAGCTGACTAGGCCACTTCCTCCGGGATCGGGGGAAGTGGGTCCACCCGAATGCTTCCGATCCGGGCAAACAGGCGCTTTGGCTCGGTGAGCACGATCGTCAGGAAACCACCGGCCGCGCAGGCCGCCGTTCCGACGACGAACGGGACGACCGTCCCGTCGAACTGCTGGCCGATGACGAAGCCGATAGCCGCCGCCCCGATCGTTCCCACCATTCCCTGAACCGAGGAGGCAGTCCCTGCGATCGGCGCCATATGCTCCATCGCCAACGTCCCGAGATTGGACGAGGTGAAGGAGAAGGACGCCATCGTCAGGCCCTGGAACAGAATGAACAGCGGCAGGGTCTCATGTTCACTCATCGCGACCGCAGCATGTGCAGCAGTGATCACCGCAAACGTCAGTGCCGCGCTATGTCCGACTCGTCGCAACCCGAAGCGCCCGACAAACCGCGCATTCAAATAGGAAGCGACCGCCATCGGCGCCGCTACGCAGGCGAACACCAGCCCGATCAGCCGCCCTTCGTGGAACACGTCGAATACGATCTGCTGGATCGAGGAGATGTAAGCGATCAGGCCGGCGAAGCTGATGGTCATCGCCAGCGTGTAGCCGCGAGACTGCGGCTCGCGCACCGTTTCCGCGACCGCGCCCGCCATCGCTCGCCAGTCGAGCGGCCGCCGGAATTCGGGGTGAAGCGTCTCCGGCAACCGGATCCACGGCCACGCCACCATCACCACCGCATAGACGACGAGCACGAGGAAGATCAGCCGCCACGATCCGAACAGCAGGATCAGCTGGCCGATATTGGGGGCCAGCACCGGCACCAGCATGAACGTCATGAAGACCAGACTCATCACCCGCGCCATCGCCTCCGCTTCGAAGAGGTCGCGGACCATCGCCACCACCAGCACCCGCGTCGCCGCCGCGGCCGCGCCCATGAGCACTCGCCCGGCGATCATCACCGGGAACGTCGGCGCGACCGCGCACATCAAGGCGAACACGCCATACAGCCCCACGCCCGCCGCCATCACCGGCTTGCGCCCGAAGCGGTCCGCCAGCGGACCCCAAAACAGCTGCGTCGCCGCAAAGCCGATGAAGTAAGCGATCACCACCAATTGCCGGTCGTTCTCGCGCACGACACTCAGCGAATGCCCGATCTGAGGCAGCGCTGGGATCATCGCGTCGATCGCGAAACTGTTGAGCGCCATCAGCGCGGCGAGCATCGCCGTCATCTCGCGTGCGCCGGGTCGTTTCACGCCGTCAGGAGATCTCGAATCGAACATGGGGCGCGCCTGCTGGCCCAATCCCGTTCCGGGCGCAACCGCTGTCCCTCACAAAAGCCTGTGGCGAAAGCGCCTCGACAGTCTTAATCTACCCGGCCCAAGGAGTTCTGATGGCCACTGCCCGACATTTGCTGACCGAGGAAGAAGCGACCGCACATCCTGAGCCGGAAGCGGTGGTTGTCCGCTTCGCGGGTGATAGCGGCGACGGGATGCAGCTGACCGGTGGCCAGTTCACGCTTTCTACCGCGCTCGCCGGCAATGATCTTTCGACCTTCCCCGATTTCCCCGCCGAAATCCGCGCGCCGCAGGGTACCACCTTCGGGGTCAGCGCTTTCCAGATCAATTTCGGAAGCTGCGCGATCGATACGGCCGGCGATCAGCCGGACGTGCTGGTGGCGATGAACCCGGCGGCGCTGAAGGTGAACGTCGGCCAGCTCCGCGATGGCGGCCTCATCATCGCCGACGAGGGCGAATTCACCGCCCGCAATCTCTCAAAGGCCGGCTACGACACCAATCCGCTCGAGGACGGCAGCCTCGCCAAGTGGCAGCTGATCCACTTCAACATTTCGCAGCTGACGCTCGATGCGGTGAAGCCGTTCGGCCTCGGCAACAAGGAAGCGCTGCGCTGCAAGAATATGTGGACGCTCGGGCTGGCGCTCTGGATGTTCGACCGCGACCGGCAGCCGATCGTCGATTGGCTCAAGGCCAAGTTCGCCAAGGCGCCCGAGCTTGCCGAGGCCAATATCGCGGCGCTGAACGCCGGCCACGCTTATGGCGAGACGGTCGAGATCGGCGGAGTCCATCGCCATCATATCGCCGCCGCCCCGGCTGAGCCCGGCCTCTACCGGACCGTGACGGGCGCGGAATCGCTGGCGCTGGGGCTGGTCGCCGGTTGCCAGTTGGCCGGCCTCAGGATGTTCTTCGGCTCCTATCCGATCACTCCTGCCAGCCCGCTGCTCCATCATCTCGCACGCCTGAAGGAATTCGGGATCACCACCTTCCAGGCGGAGGATGAGATCGCTGCAATCGCCGCCGCAATCGGCGCCAGCTATGCGGGCCAGCTTGGGATCACGTCGTCCTCCGGTCCGGGAATCGCGCTGAAATCCGAAGCGCTGGGGCTCGCGGTAATGACCGAACTTCCGCTGATCGTCGTCAATTCGCAACGTGGCGGCCCCTCCACCGGCTTGCCGACCAAGACCGAGCAGTCGGACCTTTACCAGGCCGTTTATGGCCGCAACGGCGACTCTCCGGTGCCGGTGATCGCCGCCCGCTCACCGGCCGATGCGTTCGATTGCGCCATCGAGGCGTGCCGGATCGCGACCCGCTACATGGTTCCGGTGGTCCTCCTCACCGATGGTTATATCGCCAATGCCGCCGAGCCGTGGCGCGTGCCGGATACCAGCAAATATCAACCGTTCCCGGTCAGTTTCTTCGACACTCCGCCGGCGGAAGGGGAGGGCGTGATGCCCTATGCCCGCAACGGCGATCTCGCTCGGCCGTGGATCAGGCCGGGCACAGCGGGGCTCGAACACCGGATCGGCGGGATCGAGAAGCAGCCCGGCACCGGCAACATCGATTACCGGCCCGAAGTGCATCAGGAGATGACCCGGCTGCGCGCCGAAAAGGTGCTCAAGATCGCGGACTCCATTCCAAATCAGGAGGTGTGCCTCGGCCGCGAAGGCGCGAAGGTCGCGGTGGTCGGCTGGGGCTCGACCTTCGGGCCGATCCACCAGGCGGTCAGGAGGGCGATCGCCAAAGGGCAGGACGTCGCCCACGTCCACATTCGCCACATCTGGCCGATGCCGAAGAACATGGCTGTCCTATTGAAGCGTTTCGATCATATCATCGTGCCCGAGATGAACATGGGCCAGCTGAAAACCATCCTTCGCGATCAGTTCCTGGTGGATGCCAAACCCCTGTCGAAAGTCGCGGGCCAGCCGTTCCGCATCGCGGAGATCGAGGCGGCGATCGAGGAGATGCTCGGGTGACGGCGAAGGGTTTCTTCGCGGGGGGAATTCCTGGGGAAACCTATTCCCAAGGCGTGAGACGCCGCATTCGAACTGGTGGAATCATTTGGGTTCTCACGCTCTCATCAATAGCTTTGGCTTATGCCGTGTTCTCGTTGTCAGGGTCTGTTTGGGCTACTCTGGCAATGGCGGTGTTGTCTGGATTTTTCTCAAGCAGAGCAGATGTTCACATTGATCCCATCAGGGGAGACGGGTCGAAGCGATCTGACAATCGAGTGTGGTTGATGCTGTTCGTTCCGGCGTTGATCCTCTTGGCGGTCGGTTCCGTATATGCGGGAGTCCATGCTCGAACCGGCCTGGAAGTTTTCCGCGCCGGGTTGGTGGCGGGACTCTTCGGATGGGTTCTTGGATTTACAATCTTCATGTTGCGTAGCGCGCACTCGCGCGCGCACGCGTAGGCTTATGAACTTTGTGACCTTTCGCGGACGCCGACCATGAGACAGATCAACGTCTGGCCGATGGTGATCACCCTCATCGTCATGGTGCTCATCATCATCTGGATTTTCCGAGGGCTCGCACATTGAACGAAATGACCTCCATCACCACCGCCAAGGACTGGGCATCGGACCAGGAAGTGCGCTGGTGCCCCGGTTGCGGCGATTATGCCGTTCTGAAAGCCGTGCAGCGGACGATGCCGGACCTCGGGATCGCGCGCGAGAAGACCGTGTTCATCTCGGGGATCGGCTGTTCGAGCCGGTTTCCCTACTACATGGCGACCTACGGCTTCCACACCATCCACGGCCGCGCGCCGGCGATCGCGACCGGCGTGAAGCTCGCCAACCCCGGGCTCGATGTGTGGATCATCACCGGAGACGGCGACGCGCTCAGCATCGGCGGCAATCACACGATGCACGTGCTTCGCCGCAATCTCGATTGCCAGATCCTGCTGTTCAACAACGAGATCTACGGGCTGACGAAAGGTCAATATTCGCCGACCAGCCGGCTCGGCACGCGCTCGCCGTCGACTCCGTTCGGGTCGGTCGACCGGCCGGTGACGCCATGCATGTTTGCGCTCGGCTCGGGCGCGCGCTTCATCGCCCGCGGCATCGACGTTCACAAGAACCTGCCCGATGTGCTCAAGGCTGCACATGCGCACAAGGGCGCGAGCTTCGTCGAAATCTACCAGAACTGCATCGTCTACAACGACGAGGTGTTCGCCGCCTTCACCGAAAAGCAGGCCGCGCAGCAGAAGCAGCTCTGGTTGAAGGCCGGCGAAAAGATGCTGTTCGACAATGGCGCCAGAGGCTTGGCGCTCGATATTGAGACTCTGACTTTGAAGATCGTCGATGGCGACCACCCCGACGTGATCGTCCACAATCCGAAAAATCGCGGCATCGCTGCGATGCTGATCGAGATGCGGCAGGACGAGGGTTTTCCGGTCGCTCTCGGCGTCATCTACGAGGACCCGCGGCCCACCTTCGAATCCGCGGTGGTCGAACAGAATGCGAAGGCCGCCGAGGGCAAGACCCCCGATCTTCAGGCGCTGGTCGCCAAGGGCCAGACCTGGATGGTCGAGAAGGAGCCGCGGGCTGAGTAAGTCGCCGGTCCGATAATTGGACAATATCACGCATACTTTGGCCGGGGGGCTGCTCGGCCAGATGGGCCTGAAGCGCCAGTCGCGCTTCGCGATGGCCGCCTGCCTGCTCGGGGCCAACGCGCCGGATATCGACGTGTTCGGCCCGCTGGTGCTGCCGGTGGACCAAATCATGTTCCATCGCGGGCCGGTCCACTCGATCTTCGCGGTTCCGATCCTTGCGGCGGCGCTGACGGGGCTGCTCTGGCTGATCGACCGGCTCTGGCCCAACCCGAAGGCGCCGCCGCTTCGGCCCGGAGCCATGTTTCTCGTCTCGTTGATTGCCGTCGGCAGCCACCCCTTCCTCGATTGGCTAACAACCTACGCGATTGCGCTGTTCGCCCCGGTTAGCTGGCACTGGTATTCGGGCGACGCGATCTTCATCGTCGACTGGGTGTACTGGCTGCTGATGATCGGCGGCATCGTCTGGTCGAGCTGGAGGTGGCGGCGCAATCTTCCGTATCCCGGTCGGCCAGCCCAAGTCGCTGGAATTCTCCTCGCCGCCTACATTGGGTTCAACCTCGCCGAGAGCGCGTTCGCCGAGCATTCAGCCGCGAATGCCTTACGCCGCCAGGGGATTGAGCCGGCCTTGGTCGTCGCCAGCCCGCCGCCGTTCGCCTTCTGGGAACGCGCCATCCTGTGGCGGAGCGCCGACCGCTGGGGGAGCGGCTGGTTCGATCCGGCGCATGGGCTGAGCCTGGATCCCAGCAGCCAGCCGACGAACCTCAATGATCCCAAGCTGCTACAGGCCAAAGCTAACATCCCGCACGTCCGCGCATTCCTGGTCTGGTCGCGGATGCCGATCGTGGTTCGACTCGATGGCCACACGTACCTGACCGACCAGCGCTTCTACCGGCCGCCGATCCCGGGCTTCGTATCTCGGAAATTGCGCTTCTCTCTCGGCAAGCACAATTTCATGGTGCCGCTCGATTAGGTCAGAGGCCGAAATACCAGACCGGAAACAGCGCGATGGCGATGGCCACGATTTGCAGGGCGATCACCGCAACTGCACTTTTCAAATCTCGCCGAAGCCAATGGAACGCAAACCAGGCGAGAAACGGTAGCTGCCCCGCGATCAGGATCTGGAAGATGTGCGCTGCGGCGCCTTCATCCGGTTCGTGCCGGGCGCCGAAGAGGGCGACCGCCGAAATGACGGTTACGAACGCGAGAGCGGACATCACAATGGGTACGACACCGCTCGGTTTGCGCACCAATGCAGTCACGTTGCCCGGATAGGTCATTGTCTGTGCTCCAACAATTGAGGGACGGAGGCGCTCAACCAGCGCATTTTTCGCAACGTTGGCTATCGTACTCCAGCCGTGGGCTTCATCCTCGATCAGAGCGTCCATCTCATCGCCGTAGCGATCCCGCCAAGCGGCGGGATAAAGCCGAGTCAGCCAATGATGACGGTTCCGGGCCATCAGCTCCACGCCAGCCTTGCGGCGCCGACGGTGACGATCCGCTGCAGAGTCTGCATCTTGGCCGTGAAGGCCCGCTGCCCTGCCTCGGTGAGCCGATAGGGCTTGCGCCGGTCCTCGGCCGGGAGCGGCTCGATCCAGCCCTGCTGCTCCAATCTAGCGATGGCGCCGTACAATGTGCCGGGCCCGAGGCGGGAGCCGCACATCTGCTGGATGTCGTCGAGCATCGCATGGCCGTGCTTCGGCCCTTCCGCCAGGCTGGCGAGCACTAGCAATTGCGGATCGGAGAAATGCGCTCCAGCTGGGTCAGGTGCTACGTCTGACGAACTACGCATGACGTAGTATTATCGCAATTGCGCCAATGCCGCAAGCGTCACTCCGTGACGCGCACCAATTCTCCCGTGGAAGCATTGGAAAGCAGCCGGTCGAGGATGAAATCCGCGACTACTTGTGGTGGCTTCACGTCTTCCGGTTCCTCTCCCGGAAAGGCGAGGGCGCGCATCCGGGTGCGGGTCGCGCCGGGGTCGATCACATGAACCCGGATCTTGCCGACCGTCTGCGTTTCGTCGGCGTAGGTGAGGAGGAGGTTCTCAAGGGCCGCCTTGGATGAGCCGTAGGCGCCCCAGAAGGCGCGCGGCACATGTCCGACCGAGGACGTCACCGCGATTACGTCGCCCTGAGCGGCGCGGAGCATCGGATCGAAGGCTGCGATCAGCGCTTGGTTGGCTGCGACATTGAGGGTGAGAACGCGCGCATATTCCTTGGCGTCGATGTCCTGCACGGGCGACAACGAACCGAGCATCGCCGCGTTCAGCATCAGGATGTCGAGCTTCTCCCAGCGCTCGGCGACGGCTGCGGCGAGCTTGCCGATGCCCTCACCCTCGGTGAGATCGAGCGGCGCGATGGTCGCGCTGCCGCCGGCCTGATGGATCCGCTCCTCGATTTCCTCGAGAGCGGCGCTGCTTCGAGCGACGAGGATCACATGCGCTCCGGCTTTTGCCAGCGCTTCGGCCGTCGCGGCGCCGATGCCCCGGCTGGCGCCGGTGACGAGGGCAAGCTTTCCGAAAAGGGGTTTGTCGTTCATCGCCGCCGCCCTAGAGCCAAGGCATGCGAATGAAAACCGCGTTGCTCTGCCTGCTGCCGCTGCTCGCCAGCGGGGCAGCGGTTGCGCAAGGGCCGGTGAAGCTCACGCCGGCTCAGGCAGCACATTTCCAGAAGCTGGCGGCCGAGGTGCTGTTCTGGTCGGACGCGGAGCGTGACTGCAATTTCAGGCGGATGGAGCGGATCTTCCCGTCCATCCGGGTTGCGGCCGGACACCATGTGCACCCCCTTCCTCCGGGCAAGTCGCTGGTTTCAGCGCTCGGTGGCTCTGGTGCGGTCGATCATATCATGGAGCAGCTCCACGAAGTCGGGCTGCTGGTGCTTCAGGACGGGAAAATCCGGCTGGAGCGCTATCATAATGGCCTAGGACCGAACCAGCGTTGGACCAGCTTCTCGGTTGCGAAGTCGCTGACATCCAGCCTCGTTGGTGCGGCGATCCAGGACGGCTACATCAAGTCACTGGACGATCCGGTGACTCGCTACATCCCCGAGCTGAAGGGCAGCGCCTACGATGACGTGACGGTGCGGGAGCTCCTCACCATGACCTCCGGCGTCAAGTGGAACGAGGATTACACCGACCCCAAGTCGGACGTGGCGCGGATGCTGTCCACACCGGCTCCTCCGGGCCAGAATCCGACTGTCGCCTATATGCGCAGGCTGCCGCGGGAGGCGCTGCCGGGGACGAAATGGGTATACAAGACCGGCGAAACGATGTTGGTCGGAGTCCTCGTCGAGAAGGCGACCGGGAAGACTCTTGCCCAATATCTCTCGCAGAAAATCTGGCGCCCCTACGGAATGCAGGAGGACGCCTTTTGGGAGGTGGACGCAGGCGGCGGCAACATCGGCGGGTGTTGCGTGTCGGCGGCGCTGCGCGATTACGGACGGGTGGGGCAGTTCCTGCTCGATGGCGGTCGGGCCGGAGGAAAGCGGGTACTCCCTTCGTGGTGGATCAAGCAGGCGACCTCAAAGCAGGCGGACATTGGCGAGCCAAACTTCGGCTATGGCTACCAATGGTGGACGGAATCGAACGGAAGCTACGATGCGATCGGCATCTTCGGACAGATGATCCACATCGATCCAATGCACCGTCTGGTGATCGTCACATTGAGCAACTGGCCGAAGCCGACCGACGACACTCTCTCCGCGAAACGCAGGGCGCTGGTGACGCGGATTACCGACGCCGCGAGCCGCTGATTAGCGGCTGGCGACCAGCGACAGCGAGGCGCCGCTTTCCTTTTCTTCGGCGTCGGTCAGCTGGGTCGGATATTCGCCCGTGAAGCAGGCGTCGCAACGCTGCGGGCTGGCTCCGACGCGCTCCTCACCCAATGCACGGTAAAGCCCCTCGATCGAGATGAAGGCAAGGCTGTCGGCGTTGATGTAGTCGCGCATCTGCTCCACGCTCATCTGGGCCGCGAGCAGCTTCGCCCGCTCCGGGGTGTCGACACCGTAGAAGCAGCTATGGCGGGTCGGCGGCGAGGCGATCCGCATGTGCACTTCGCGTGCGCCGGCATCGCGCATCATCTGAACGATCTTCAGCGATGTCGTGCCGCGGACGATGGAATCATCGATCAGAACGACTCGTTTGCCGTCTATGAGGGCGGAGTTGGCGTTGTGCTTGAGCTTGACGCCGAGATTGCGGACTTCCTGGCTCGGCTGAATGAAGGTCCGGCCGACATAGTGTGACCGGATGATGCCGAGTTCGAAGGGAATATTCGCCGCCTGAGCGAAGCCTAGGGCTGCGGGGACGCCGCTATCTGGCACCGGGACAACGAGATCGGCGTCGACTGGAGCTTCGCGCGAAAGTTCGGCGCCAATGGCCTTGCGAACCTCGTAAACCGAAATGCCGTCGACCACTGAATCGGGCCGCGAAAAATAGACATGCTCGAAAATGCAGGGACGCGGCTCGGACTTCGCAAACGGCCGGAAGGAGCGGATTCCCTTGTCATTGACCACGACGAGCTCGCCCGGCTCGACATCGCGAATGAACGTCGCACCAATCATATCCAGCGCGACGGTCTCGGAGGCGAAGATCGTCGCTTCGCCGAGCTTGCCCATCACCAACGGCCGGATTCCGAGCGGATCGCGACAGGCGATCAGGCCTTCCTCTGTCAGCACCAGAAGGGAATAGGCGCCCTCGACCTGTTTCAGCGCATCGACCAGGCGGTCAAGGGGCGCCGCGCAGCTGGAGGTGGCGACGAGGTGGATGATCACCTCGGTGTCGCTGGTCGACTGAAAGATCGAGCCGCGACGGTTGAGCGTGCGGCGGAGCTTCATCGCATTGGAGAGATTGCCGTTGTGCGCGACCGCAAAGCCACCGTCGTTCAGGTCGGCGAATAACGGCTGAACGTTGCGAAGGGCAGTCTCGCCGGTGGTCGAATAGCGATTGTGACCGATTGCGGCGCGGCCAGCGAGCTTGGAGATCACATCGTCACGGTCGAAATTGCCGGCGACATGGCCCATCGCCCGATGCGAGTGGAAATGCGAGCCGTCGAAGCTGGTGATTCCCGCGGCTTCCTGGCCCCGGTGCTGAAGCGCATGCAGCCCCAGCGCAACGAAGCCCGAGGCATTGTCGGCGCCCCATATCCCGAAAACGCCACACTCCTCGTGCAGTTTGTCGTCGTCAAACGGATTGGTGGTCAGCATCATTCCGGCTCGCCCCCACGGCGCCTCGGTAGGAGGCACCTGTCACGCATTCGTCATATAAGGATGGAAGCGCCCTTTGTCGCCCCCGGCATGAACGAAAGTTGAAGCGGCGGCGAGCAAGATTGATTCGCCAGAGCTTCGGCGAAATCGGCGTAAGCTGTTGCGGCAAATGGGTTATCACGCACCCGTCACGATGAGTCGTTATTCTGCGGGGTTGGGTCTAGTGTCCTCACCATCCCACATGCGTTGACTCCCGCGAAAGAACGATCGCGCTGCGGTCGCAGAAGGAGTCAAATCATGAGGAACATCACCAAATTGATGGCCGGAGCGGCCGGTCTTGCAGCGATTGCCGCTGCGACGCCTGCCTCTGCCCAATATTACAACGGCTACTACGGAAACAGCTACAGCAACGGCTACAGCGGCTACGGTTACACCAACGGCTACAGCAACGGCTATGTGAACGCATCCGCCGCCGCCCAGCAATGCTCGGCAGCCGTTCAGAACCGGCTCTACAACCGCACCAGTATCGGAAGCATTCTAGGCTCGCTGGTAGGCATCAACACCAACAATGCCCGGGTCCTTAGCGTCACGGCCGAGCGGCCGACCCGCTACGGCATGCGGATCGATGGTCTCGCGACGAGCGGCCGTACGGCCTACAATAACTATGGCGCTTATGGCGTCGGTGCCTACGGCGCGCTTGGGTACAATTATGCGCAGCAGGCCGATCTTTCGTTCCACTGCAACGTCGATGCCAACGGCTACGTCCGGAGCGTAAAGATCAACCGTCGATAATCCTGTAGGATCACACCGGGAAAGCGTCGGCCTTGCACCGGCGCTTTCTTTTATCCTGCCCGGCGCCGATCGATCTGCTCGACATACCACGGCGTCAGCATCGTCACCTGGTTCGTCTTTTCTTTCTTGGGAGCAAGCTGGCCGAGGTCGAATTCGTGATCGAACTGCACTCCGAAACGGCCCTTCGTCGCCCACCGAACGATGCCAGACACCGGGCCGGCGCCGACGATGTCGATCACCAGATGCGTGCCAGGAGCAACTGGCCGGTTCGATTCCACAAGGGAGCCGGTAATCGAGATGTTGCGGAGCCGTACTTCCTCGGCCCGGCCGTCAATCGCAGCGACGGCACGCCGCATCAGTCGCTGGCGCGGTTCACGAAGACATTGGAAGCCCTCGGCTTCCACTCGCGCATTATTGGCGAGGGTTCGAGCCTCCTCGGCGGATACCGGTTTGCCAAAGATATATCCCTGAACGTGGCTGCAGCCGAGTTCCCGGATAAGCGCGAGATCGTCGTGGGTTTCCACGCCTTCCGCACAGGTTTCCATTTCCAGGCTTTCAGCAAGGCTGACGATCGCTCGGATGATAGCGCTGTTTCGGCTGGATGGTGATGCTGCGCCGCGGACGAAACTCTGGTCGATCTTGATCTTATCGAACGGCGCCTTCTTGAGATAGCCTAGCGATGAGTAGCCGGTCCCGAAATCATCGAGCGCCAGCCGTAGTCCAAGCTTCTTCAACTTCGTGAACGTGTCGTCAGTCGAATCCCCGTCGGCAAGGAACACGCCCTCGGTGATCTCAAGCTCCACCTGGGCAGGATTTATCCTGGAATTTTCGACCAGCTCCGCAATCGCTTCGACTATACCCGGAGCATTGAATTGAATCGGCGACAGGTTGATCGCAACACGGATGTTGTCTGGCCACTGTGCCGCCTCGCTCAACGCAGTTTGGAGCACCCAATGGCCAATCTTACCGATTAGTCCGCACTCCTCCGCGAGAGGAATGAACTTGGAAGGCGAGATGTCCCCACGCACCGGATGCTTCCAACGGACCAGCGATTCAAAACCGGAGACTTCCTCCGAGGCGGCTCGTACGATCGGTTGGTACAGCACCTCCAGTTCGCCGCGCTCGATCGCCTGCCGGAGATCGCTCTCCAAGGCCTGACGGTCGGCAGCTTCCGAATGCATTGAGGCTTCGTAGAAGCAGTGCTTGCCGCGTCCGGCCGATTTGGCAGCATAGAGCGCGAGGTCCGCGTTGCGGATTAGGCTGTCGGCGCAGGCTCGGCCAGGGTCGCCGATGGCGATGCCGACAGACGCACCGATCAGGATCCGGTGGCCCTCGATATTGTAAGGGCAGGAGACCTGTTCGATCAGTGTCTTGGCGAGCGATTCCAGGAAACCGATGTCAACAGTCCCGGGCAGAACGGCTTTGAACTCGTCGCCTCCCAGGCGACCGACCTTGCCGTGCTCGCCCATCACGCTCTGCAGCCGGTCGGCAACTTCGCGCAGAAGCGCGTCGCCGATCGGATGGCCGAGCGTATCGTTGACGTTCTTGAACCGATCGAGATCGATCAGGAACAGGCTGCAGCCCTTCTGCCGGCGCGCGGAGTTGCGGAGCGCTTCCTCGAGCATCTGGCGCATCATCGCGCGGTTAGGCAGCCCGGTGAGCGAGTCGAAGCGGGCGAGCCTCGCGATTTCGCGTTCCGAACGGCGTTGTTCGGTCAGGTCGGTGCCGATGCCGCGGAAGCCGAGGAAGCGGCCGCGGCTGTCGAAGATGGGATTTCCCGAGAGGGACCAGTGCACGTCCTGATCACTGGCGGCACGGACCACGACGTCCGAGAAGGGGAAACGGGCGGAGAGATGGAATCCGAGCGTCTTGCGCTCCTCGATGGACTCCTCTCCCTCCGTGTCCACTGAAAGCAAATCCGTGAACTGCCGTCCCAGAAGGCCGGCCGCCTCACATTGGAAATCGTCCGCAAGCTGCTGCGAAACGTAGGACAGGGTTCCTTCGGGGTTGGTTTCCCAGAACCATCCGCGCCCGCTATTTTCGAATTCATCGACGAAGGTGAGCGCCTTGCGCGCTTCCGCATCGAGGTTCAGCCGCCGGCGCCCGGCAGCGATCATGGTTCGAGCTGCGGCTACGCTGTAGCCGGTGAGCAACAGCGTGAGCGCTGCGATGCCTAGCGGGATGAAGGGGGATGGGGAAAAGAGGACCGCCGCGATGGTCGCGGCGAAGGCGTTGACCACAGACAATGGAGGCGAACTGGTTGCCGCGACGGCTGCCATTGCAAAGCCGGCACACATCCACACAGGCACGCCGGTATTGGGGGCGAGCGCGGAATTGATCGTCAGATCGAGGCCGAATCCGCTCCATAGAAGGCCAGCTGCCGCGAGATAAATGCACATCGCGCGGGCAACCGCATGAGGAGCAAGCTCCAACTGATGGCGCCAGCGGAGTCCGAGCGCAGCTATCGCGTCCAGTACGAGCAACGCTCCAATCCCGAGGGCCGGATTCGATAATGAGAGAAGCGTCGTCAATTGCGGATAGCGAGCGAGACAAGCGGCCCCGAGCAGCAAGTGCGTGGCGCCGAGCAATAGCGCCGAGTGGTCGCTGCCGTTGATGCGCCATTCGGCCAGGGAATCGTCTTCCGAAGTCTCAGCAGTTTTGACGTCGAACCAGAGTGCCTCGTGAACAGAGGCACGCTCCGGCTGATCCGGCGGCAGGCTTACAGCTTTGGAAAAACGCGCTCGCGCCATGGATTACACGCGCCCTCCTCCCGGAAGACTCCCCACATGAAGGAGGAACTTTTACACGCCACCAGTTAACGGTGCGGGAAAGAGACGTGGTTATCGAAGGTTTAGGTTTTTGCGTGGCCTAACTTTCGACAGGGAGGAACTCGGGCACCGAAAGATAGCGCTCGCCGGTATCGTAGTTGAACCCCAGCACGCGCGAACCAACCTCCAACTCGGGCAGCTTCTTGGCGATCGCCGCAAGGGTTGCGCCGGATGAGATCCCGATCAGCATTCCTTCCTCGCGCGCTGCCCGAACCGCCATCTGCTTTGCGTCAGCGCCGCTTACCGTGATGGCGCCATCGATCGCATTGAGATCAAGATTCTTCGGAATCATCCCGGTACCGATGCCCTGAATCGGATGGGGCGAGGGTTGGCCTCCGCTGATTACCGCTGAAACATCAGGTTCGACCGCAAACACCTTCAGGTTCGGCCATGCCTTTTTCAACACATGCGAGACGCCGCTGATGTGGCCCCCCGTACCGACACCGGTAATCAGCACGTCGATCGGCTGATCGCGAAAATCGGCCAGAATTTCCTCGGCGGTGGTACGTTCGTGAACTTCGATGTTGGCCGGATTTTCGAACTGCTGCGGAACCCACGCGCCGGGGGTTTCGGAGGCGATCTGCTCAGCCTTTTCAATCGCTCCTTTGACGCCGAGTTCCTTTGGAGTCAGCACGAGCTCGGCTCCATAAGCGAGCATCAGCCGCCGCCGCTCAATGCTCATGCTGTCCGGCATGACGAGAATTGCGCGGTACCCTTTGACGGCAGCAACCATGGCCAGACCGATGCCGGTGTTGCCGGAGGTCGGCTCAACAATTGTACCGCCCGGCTTCAGCTTGCCCGACCGTTCGGCATCTTCGACCATCGCGACCGCGATACGATCCTTGATCGATCCGCCGGGGTTGGCGCGTTCCGACTTGATCCACACCTCGGCTTTGTCACCAAACAGCCGATTGATCCGGATGTGCGGGGTTCTCCCGACGGTTTCGAGAATGTTGGACGCTTTCATTATGCCCCCTCCTGTTGCGGGTTGCCGGAAAGATCCGGCGGATCAAAACTCTTCGCTTGCCGCAACTCAGGGAATTGCCTTGCCCAAATTGCGACAACCAGAACTGCGCCTATACCGCCTGCGATTACCGCTGCGACAGGCCCGATCAGGGAAGCGAGAAATCCTGATTCGGCTTCGCCCAGCTCATTAGACGCAGAAACAAACAAGGACGAGACTGCGCCAACCCGGCCGCGCATCTCGTCCGGAGTGTGGAGCTGAATCAGCGACTGCCGGACGTAGACGGAGAACATGTCGGCGGCGCCCAGTAAAGTCAGGCAGGCAAGCGACAAGGGCATCCAGCGCGAAAATCCGAAGACGATTGTCGAGCCGCCGAAGACCGCGACCGCCACTAGCATCTTGAGGCCGACCTCCGACTTGAGCGGCCGGAAGGCGAAGAAGGCGGCGGTCAACGTCGCCCCCACGGCGGGTGCGGCCCGGAGATGCCCCAGTCCTTCCGGACCGGAATGAAGGATGTCACGGGCATAGACTGGAAGCATTGCCGTTGCTCCTCCCAGCAACACCGCAAACAGGTCGAGGCTAATCGCGCCCAATACCAGCCGGTTGTGCCGCACGTAGCGCAGGCCTTCGATCATCTGGTGCCAGGGATTGAGGCCGCGGGCGAGACGAGTAACCGCCACAGGCGGAATGATCATCAGACATCCAAGGGAGACTACAAACAGCAAAGCGGCCGCGGCGTAAGGGACGACCGGCGCTATCGCGTAGAGATAGCCTCCAATCGCAGGACCGGCGATCGCACCTGTCTGCCATGCAATCGACGAGAGCGCGATGGCGCGGGGCAGGATTTCGCGCGGAACGAGATTCGGCGCGAGCGCCTGCAGAGCTGGAGCCGAAAATGCCTGAGCGACGCCGAGCAGCGCCGCCACGACATAGAGCGCGGCGAGAGTCGTCGAATGCGACCATGCGAGCAGGGCGAGTGCCGCAGCGCAGAAGGCCTGGATAGCGACGGAAGCACGCGCAATCCAGCGGCGATCCACCCGGTCCGCGACCCAGCCGGTCACCAGAGTCAGAAAGAAGAGCGGGATGAACTGGACGAGCCCAATGAAGCCAAGGCGCAGCGATGCGGCTTCCACGCCCATCGTCTGACGGGCGATCCCGTAAACCTGCCATCCCATCACGATGACCAAAGCCATCATGGCGATGGTCGTGCTCAGCCGCGCGACCCAATAGGCGCGGAACGCGGGGATTCGGAACGGTTCGGGAAGCCAGCTCACGAACGCGCCCTAGTCGGCGCAATTCCTGCCCGCAATGTCGTCAGAGCACTCAGGCGGAGACTTCAGGCTTCTCCTCTTCCTTCCGATTGCCGAGCAATCCCAGTTTCCTGGTAAACCATGGGATGGTCAGCCCCTGAACGAACACGGAGAAAGAGACGACCAGAAAGGCGGTGACAATGATTGCCACCTTTTCCGGAACGTTATTGGGGATGGCCAGCGCCAGCGCGAGTGCGAGCGCGCCCCGCAAGCCACCCCAGAACAACACATGCTGGTATTTGAGCGGCAGCTTCAGCTCCGAGGCACCGAAGGCGCCGACGATTGGATAAACGGTGATCAAGCGGCCAATGAGAACGAGAAGTATTGCGATCCCCGCTTCCGCCCATCCGAGCACGTTCAGCGGAATTCGCGTCTCATGAATCCCGATAAGAAGGAACACGAAGCTGTTGGCCAGGAAGGCGAAATAGTCCCAAGCGGCGAGAATATGCGGACGGCTTGTGTCGGAAATTGCACCGATCCAGCCGACGTTGCCGATCATCAGGCCTGCCGCCAGCGACGCGAGGATTCCGGATCCGCCATAATGCTCCGCCAGCAGGAAGGAGCCCCAGGCCGCGATCGTCGTCAGCGTAATCTCGACCAGCCGGTCTTCCGTGCGGCCGGCGACTAGCAGCATGGCTCCGGCGACAGCGCCCCCGATCAGGATTCCACCGAAAACGCTCCAAAGGAATTGCGGAATCACCTGAACTGCCGTCGGGGCAGCCCCCGAGGCGATCGCCGCCAACACGGCGAAGCCAACCGCCGCAACGCCATCGTTCAGCAGGCTTTCGGATTCCACGACCATGTTCAGCCGCTTCGGGCCTTTGAGTTCCTTGAAAGTTGCAATGACCGCGACGGGATCGGTTGCCGAGATCAGGACTGCGAACAACCCTGCGCCGAGCCAGCTCCAGCCCAGCAAGCCATGCATGCCAACGGCGACAAAAGCGCTCGCCCCGATCACGCCCACAAAGGCTAGCGTCAGGGTCAGCGGAAGCTCGTGCCGGAAGCGCTTCCAGTCCAACTGGAGCGCGGCCTCGAACACCAGCGGCGGGAGCAGCACGTCGAAAATGATCTCGCGCGTGAGCGGCAGCTGTGGCCGGTTGGGCATGAAGGAAACGAGGATGCCGGCGGCAACGAGGCCGGTGCTGTACGGCAATCCCACGCGCCGGGTGAGCATCGCCATAATCGCCGCCACGATCAGCAGAAGGCCGATCGAGCTCAGCGGGAAAACGGGTATTGTCACCCGCTTCAACCACCCAGGAAATCGAGAATGTCGCCGGTCAATCGTCCGGTATGGCTGGCGAAGAGGCCGTGTGCGCCATCTTCATATTCGACCAGTTTCGCGCCCGGGATTGCCTTTGCTGCCACTCGAGAGGTGAGATCGATCGGGACGGTTCGGTCCGCCACACCGTGAATGATCAGCGTCGGCATGGTGAAGGCGGGTAGATCGGGCCGGAAATCGGTTTCGGAAAAGGCACGGACGCAGGCGACGACCGGTTTCAGGCCGCCAAGCATCGCCTGCCGCCAGGCGTTGTCGATCGCCCCCTCGCTGACCGGCGCGGCCCAGCCGACCCCGAAATAGTCGCAAAGAAAGCGGCGGAAGAATTCGGCTTTGTCGGCGGAAATCGCCGCGACCATGCTGTCAAACACGTCCTTCGGAGCGCCGTTCGGATTGTCTGCGATCTGGAGCAGGAACGGGACCACCGATCCGATCAGGATCGCATGGCTCACCCGTCCCGGATTTCGGCTGATGAAGCGGGCCACATCGCCCCCGCCCATCGAGAAGCCGGCAATCGCGACCGGCTGTGAGACGCCTGCCGCGTGGAGCACCAAACCGATGTCATCCGCGAAAGTATCGTAATCGTAGCCGCCCCACGGCTGGTCCGACCGGCCGAAGCCACGCCGGTCGGGACAGATTGCGCGATAGCCGTTTTCCGCGAGAGCCAGCGCCGTTTCGTCAAAGGAGTCGGCGTTCACCGGCCAGCCGTGCATCAGCACCACCGGCTTTCCGACTCCCCAATCCTTGTAGAAGAGCTTCGTCCCGTCCTTTGCCGTCGCGTAGGGCATGCGCGTATCTCCTCGGGGAAAGGCGAAAGCGCGAATCCAGATCAGGGTCAATGTTTGGCTGGCGCGGCCCCGAGGAAGGTGGCAACTTCCACTTCCAAGGAATTGGGGAGAGTGAGATGAAAGCGATCTGGCTTCGCTTTGGAGTATGCGCGTTTGCGTTGGCGGGGCTCGCAGCCTGTTCGGGTAATCAGGGAAACACGACGTCGAGCGGAGAGACGAATGCGGCTGCGATGTACGCGCCCGGCGGCGCTTCGCAACCCAATCCCGATTGGCAGCCGTTCGTCGACAGCTTCATCGACGGCTGGTTCAAGCTCAATCCCTCCTTCGCCGTTTACGAGGGCAAGCACGAGTTTGACGGCCAGCTTCCCGATTGGAGCGAAGCCGGGCTGAAGCGGCAGGCGGACTTCCTCAACGCCGCGATCCAGAAGGCGCAGGGCTTTTCCGACGCCAGCCTGACCGGCGAGCAGAAATTCCAGCGCGACTATTTGATCAAGGTCGCGCAGGGGCAGCTGTTCTGGCTGACCGATGCCGACCAGCCGCACACCAACCCGGCTTATTATGTCGGTGGCGGTCTCGATCCGAACGTCTATCTCGCAAGGCCCTATGCCGACCTGCCGACGCGGATGAAGGCGGTGATCCGGTTCTTCAACAATGTCCCGGCGGCCGCCGCGAATATCCGCGCCAACCTGAAGACTCCGATGCCGGCGAGCTTCGTCAAATATGGCATCTCGGCTTTCAACGGCTTTGCCGATTTCTATGGCCATGACGCGGCGCAAGCCTTCGCCGGCGTCAAGGACCAGGCGCTCCAGCAGCAATTTGCCGAATCGGCAGCCAAGGCGTCGAAGGCGATGCGCGACATCGCGACCTGGCGGCGCTCAAGGACGCCTGCGCCAAATTCGATCCGGGCGCGTCGATTCCGGACTGCGTGAAGAAGATGGATGCCGACAAGCCGGAAGGAGGTCCTTGCGGCGGCGCGGCAGCAAATCCCGATGCTTCGCCAGTTCGTCACGAGCTACGACATCGTGACCATTCCGGGAACCGAACAGGCGCTGGTCGAGGAAAGTCCGCCATACAACCGGCAGAACAGCGCCTATATCGATCCGCCGGGACCGTTCGATAAGGGCATACCTTCCGTCTATTACATCTCCCCGCCGGATCCGTCCTGGCCGAAGGCGGAGCAGGAGGCCTTCATCCCGGGCAAGGACGATCTTCTGTTCACGACCGTGCACGAGGTCATGCCCGGGCACTTCGTGCAGTTCCTGCACGCCAACCGCTCGCCGTGGATCTTCGGCCAGCTGTTCGTCGGCTATGCCTATGCGGAAGGGTGGGCGCATTATGGCGAGCAGATGATGTGGGACGCAGGACTGGGCAACGGTGACCCGGAAGTCCACATCGGCCAGCTATCCAACGCCCTGTTGCGCGATTGCCGTTTTCTTTCGGCGATCGGGATGCACGCTCACGGAATGACCGAAGCGCAATCGAAGCAGATGTTCATCGACCAATGTTATCAGGACGAAGGCAATGCCCATCAACAGGCGGCGCGCGGGACCTACGATCCGGCCTATCTGAACTACACGCTCGGCAAGCTGATGATCATGAAGCTTCGCGACGACTGGACCGCGTCTCGCGGCGGGCGAAAGGCGTGGAAGGCGTTTCACGATCAGTTCCTGAACTATGGCGGCCCGCCGATCCCGCTAGTTCGCCAGCAGATGATGAATGAGCCGACAGCGCGGGCGGTTTTCTGATCGGAAAAGCCCTTCACGTTCGTGCTTTGTTCCGGTAGGATCGGAAGATGGCGAAGGCGAAGACCCGATACACCTGCCAGGCCTGCGGCTCGGTCAGCATGCGCTGGCAGGGGCAGTGTCCCGATTGCGCGGAGTGGAACACGCTTGTGCAAGAAGCGGCGGAAGTGACCAGCATCTTCGCGGCCAAGCACAATTTGCAGGGCGGCGGACGGACCATCGAGCTGGTCGGGCTCGATCATCCGGCGGCGCTCCCTGAGCGGATCGTCAGCGGAGTCGCCGAGTTTGACCGTGCGATCGGCGGGGGGATTGTCCCCGGATCGGCGATGCTGGTCGGCGGCGATCCCGGCATCGGCAAGTCGACGCTTCTGCTGCAGATCGGGGCGAAGCTGGCGGCGGGCGGTCGGAATGTCGTCTATGTCTCGGGCGAGGAATCCGCCGAGCAGGTGCGGCTGCGCGCGCTTCGGCTCGGCCTTGGCGGAGCGCCGGTCCGGCTAGCAGCGGCGACTTCGGTTCGCGACGTTCTAACCACGCTGGGGGAAGGCGCTACGCCCGACCTGCTGATCATCGATTCGATCCAGACGATGCATTCGGACCTGATCGAGGGCGCGCCGGGCACGGTCAGCCAGGTCCGCGCGTCGGCGCAGGAGTTGGTGCGCTTCGCCAAGGAGCGGGGCACTGCGGTTGTCCTCGTAGGCCATGTCACCAAGGACGGGACGATCGCCGGCCCGCGAGTCCTCGAGCACATGGTTGACACGGTGCTGAGCTTCGAAGGCGAGCGGAGCCATCAATACCGAATCCTGCGCGCGCTCAAGAACCGCTTCGGCGGCACCGACGAAATCGGCGTGTTCGCGATGGAAGGGCAAGGGCTGAGCGAGGTGCCGAACCCGTCGGCGTTGTTCCTGACGAGGCGCGGCGAGCCGGTCAGCGGCACCAGCGTGTTCCCGGCGCTTGAGGGCTCGCGGCCGGTGCTGGTGGAGATCCAGGCGCTGACGGTTCGGCTGGCGAGTGGGGCGACTCCAAGGCGAGCCGCAGTCGGCTGGGACAGCGGCCGGCTGGCGATGATCCTCGCCGTTCTGGAGGCGCGCTGCGGCCTCAGCTTCGGGACGACCGAGGTCTATCTGAACGTCGCTGGCGGCTATCGGCTCAGCGATCCGGCGGCGGATCTGGCGGTCGCGGCGGCTTTGGTTTCCGCACTATCAGAAAAGCCAATCCCGAGCGAAGCCGTGGTGCTTGGCGAAATCGCCTTGTCGGGCGAAATCCGGCCCGTCGCCCACGCACCGCTCCGGCTCAAGGAAGCCGCCAAGCTTGGATTCGAGCAGGCGTGGGTTCCGAAGGAGGTGAAGGCGGAGAGCGGCATTTCACTCGCCCAGTTCGGCAATCTGCGCGCTCTCGTCGATCAGGTGCTGGGGCGGTGAAACAACGCCCGGTCTCCCCTATGAAGGCGGCGGTGCTGGCGGTCGGCGTTCTGCTGGCGCTGCTGAGTTTTTGGCTGTGGTGCGCTTGGCCGACATCCGTTCCGGCGCCGCTGTATATTCCTACGCTGTTCCTGACCGCTCAAGTGCCGGCGCTCTGGTGGAGAATGAAGGGCGCGACTGGAATTTTGACGGGGCTCTTGGCGATTATTGTACCGCTTTCGGTTTTTGAAGCGTTCCTTGCCGCGAGCGCACTGGCAAACCGCGGTCTTGGAGGTGATCTCCAGGGAATAGAAGTCGCCTTGATGCTCCCGACTATTGCTCTTACCGCCGTGGCCGGCGGTCTCGTCGCCTTCGTGGTTTGCAAGCTGATGCCGCGTCGGCCCTAAGGCAAAGAAGTCTCCGCCAAGGCGACTGCTGACGCGTGGAGAGCTAATCGATAACTCTTCATTCATGCCGCTTGCCACTTCGCCGCTCTTGTGGAATGGTAGCGCTAACAGAACCTGGGGAGGTTGCCCGTGAAAAAAGTCGCTCTCGCCGCCACCGTCGCACTCATGAGCATCGCCGCCGCGCCATCGTCGCAAGGCCCGCTCGCTCAGAACGGCCGCCACTTCCTGTCGCAGCCGCTAGTGACCTCGATGTATTTCGCCGACCCATCGGCGCACGTCTTCAACGGCAAGATCTACATCTACCCGTCGCACGACGTCCCGACGAGCATTCCTGACGACGATCTCGGCAACGAATATGCGATGCACGATTATCGCGTGCTTCGGATGGACCGGATCCCGGGGCCGGTGACGATCGGGCCGGTCGCGCTCGACCTCAAGGACATCCCGTGGGCGTCGAAGCAGCTTTGGGCGCCGGATGCCGCCTACGCCAACGGCCAATATTATCTCTATTTCCCGGCTCGCGATAAGACGAAGGACAAGAACGGGCTCGGCGCCTTCCGCATCGGAGTCGCCACGTCCAGCAACCCGATGGGCCCGTTCAAGGCCGATCCGGAGCCGATCCCCGGCAGCTTCAGCATCGATCCGGCCGTGTTCAAGGACACCGACGGCCAGTACTATATGTATTTCGGCGGCATCTGGGGCGGTCAGCTCGAGCGCTGGCACAACGGCGTTTACGATCCTAACGGCTCCGACACCGATCTTCACCAGGACAATCAGCCGGCGCTGATGCCGCAGGTCGTGAAGATGGCGCCGGACATGCACCATTTCGCCGAGAAGCCGCGCGACGCAATGATCGTGGATGAGAACGGGAAGCCGCTGCTCGGCGGCGATCACGATCGCCGCTTCTTCGAGGCGTCGTGGATGTTCAAGCGCGGCGATACCTATTATTTCACCTACTCGACCGGGGACACGCATTTCCTCGCCTACGCGACCGGCACCAACCCCTACGGGCCGTTCACCTATCGCGGCCATTATCTGCTTCCGGTCCAAGGGTGGACGACCCACGATTCCATCATCGAATGGGGCGGCAAATGGTGGCTGTTCTACGCGGACAACCAGCTGTCCGGTAAGAACCACCTTCGCGACGTGAAGGTGACGGAGCTGCACTTCAATCCGGACGGCACGATCCAGCCGGTCGATCCGTTCGTGGGGCCGGTGGAGTCGCCAGCGGCCGCTCCGGCAAAGAAGGGCGAGCGCGGCTAAATTCTCCGGCCATAGAGGGCCTCGCAATCGGGAGCCGTGTCGGCTAGCCGAGGCGCATGACCGCGCTCGATATCTTCGTGATCCTGCTGCTGCTCGGCGGCGGCGCGGTCGGATTCGTTCGCGGCTTCATCTATGAAGTGCTGTCGCTGATGGCCTGGGTCGCGGCCATCGCGATGATCAAGCTGTTCCACACACAGCTTTCGATCGGGTTGAGGCCGCACGTGGGCACGCCGGAGGGCGCGGCGGTGCTCGCCTTTGCGCTGCTGTTCATCCCGACCTTCATCCTGGTGAAGCTTGTTGCTCGGTCGATCAGCTGGAAGACCCGGCGCTCGATCCTCGGACCCATCGACCGGATCCTCGGCGGCGGGTTCGGGCTGCTGAAGGGGCTCCTTGCCGCGACCCTGTTCTTCCTGTTCGCCAATCTCGCCACCGACCTCGTCTACGGTCCGGAGGCCGAGCGGCCGGCGTGGATGACGACGTCGCGCACTTATCCGCTGCTCAACGCCAGCGGGCGCGCCATCGTCGATTGGGTTCAGACGCGGCGGCACATTCGCGAGGACAGGAACGCGCAATGATCCGCCTCTACGACACGATGAGCCGCGAGAAGCGCGAGTTCGAGCCGCTGAATCCTGAGCGGATCACGATGTATGTGTGCGGGCCGACGGTCTACAATCGTGCGCACATCGGCAACGCGCGTCCGGCGGTGGTGTTCGATACGCTGGCCCGGCTCATCCGCCATGAATTTGGCGCCGACAGTCTCGTTTATGCTCGCAACGTCACCGACGTTGATGACAAGATCATTGCCGCCGCCGAGGCGAAAGGCGTCGAGCCCACGGTGATCACGGATCGTTATGAGCGCGCGTATCTCGAGGACATGGGCGCGCTTGGGGTCCAGCCGCCGACGATCGCTCCGCACGCGACCCGCGAAATCGAACCGATGATCGCGATGATCGAGCGGCTGATCGGCCTCGGTCACGCGTACGAGGCGGAAGGGCATGTTTTGTTCAGCGTGCCTTCCGACCCGACTTATGGTGCGCTCAGCCGCCGCGATCGAGAAGCGATGCTGGCCGGCGCTCGCGTGGAGGTCGCGCCCTACAAGCGCGATCCCGCCGATTTCGTGCTGTGGAAGCCGAGCGGCGAGAGCGTGATCGGCTGGGATTCGCCCTGGGGGCGCGGCCGCCCCGGCTGGCATATCGAATGCTCGGCAATGATCCGCGCACACCTCGGCGAGACGATCGATGTCCACGGCGGCGGGCTCGACCTCATTTTCCCGCACCATGAGAATGAAATCGCGCAAAGCCGCTGCGCGCATGCTGGAGCCCCGCTGGCCCGCTTCTGGGTCCACAACGGCTTCCTCGACATGGGCGCGGAGAAGATGTCGAAGAGCCTCGGCAATGTCGTCACCGTGAACGATCTCTTGGCGCAGGGCCATCGGGGCGAGACACTGCGGTTCGCGCTGCTTTCAGCCCACTACCGCTCGCCTCTGCCGTGGACTGGGGCGCTGATCGAGCAGTCGAAGGCGGTTCTCGACAGACTTTATCGTTCGGGTGCTGAGGCTGAAGCTAGCGAGGTGGACCAGGAGTTTGCCGATGCGCTGGCAGACGATCTGAATACGCCATTGGCCGTGGCGCGGCTCAACGCGATCGATGATCCGGCGGTTCTGAAGGCGAGCGCAAATTTGCTGGGGCTGCTGTCCCAATCGACCGATGAGTGGTTTCGTGGTGGGGCCGATGATGCAGCCATCGACGCGTGCATCGTTGCCCGCGCCGAGGCGAAGAAGAACCGCGATTTTGCGACCGCCGACCGAATCCGGGATGAGCTGAAGGCCCAAGGAATCGTGTTGGAGGATGGCTCCTCCGGCACAACATGGCGTCGGGAATGATCCTTCGAGACGGGTCTTCGATACGCAGCAGGGCTGCTACTCAGTCCCTCCTCAAGATGAACGGGTTTCTTTTGCCGTTCGTGCTGAGGAGCCATTGAGCGCAGACGAAATGGCGTCTCGAAGCACACTCTACACGCTCGAAATCCTTCGTCTCGCCGGTTCGTTGCCGGAGCCCGGGACGCTCGAACAGGTGGATGGGTCAGCCGAGCTTCGATCGCCGACGTGCGGAAGCACGGTTCGTACTGAGGTGCAGCTTAAGGACGGCCGGATCGAAGCGCTGTCGCAGCAGGTGCAGGCCTGCGCGTTCGGGCAGGCCTCGGCGGCGCTGGTTGCTCAGCAGGCAAGCGGGCATACTCGCGACAAAATCGCAGCGGCTTTGGA
>Ga0207695_10001994_pt1 | contig 31514 bp, 25 predicted proteins | sample KBSC54metaG_FD_184354 | JGI IMG/M metagenome (GOLD analysis project Ga0207695, IMG submission 184354) | Corn rhizosphere microbial communities from Kellogg Biological Station, Michigan, USA - KBS C5-4 metaG (SPAdes) (version 2) | ecosystem: Host-associated > Plants > Roots > Rhizosphere > Soil... | reverse complement strand
GGCGCAGTCTTTCCTCGGGCGATTCGGGCAAGCTGCTCGACATGCGACGGAAGAATTGATGAGCCGCCGCCTGGTCCATTTTGTCGCTAGTGATGCTCACGATCTGAAGCACAGGTCGCCTTCTCTCCAGGCCAGCTTCCAGTTTGTTCGAAGACATTATGGAGGTGCAAGAGCGGAAGCGCTCTTTGTAGAGAATCCACGTGCGACGCTGAAGGGAACCGAGTTGCCGGCCGAGGTGTTGTCTACCCAAAAACCGGCGAGACGCTGGCTTTCCTTTTACCGCTGAATGCGAATATTGTAGCTACGAAAGCTCAATCAGGCGCTCTGCGTGTCGAGTATGCTCAGAGCGAAACGAACTCCTCCTGCTTGCCCGGCGGAGTGAAGAGTACATCCTTCCCCTCACGGATTCACAAGCAGATAAGCTGCGCGCAGAGACCGGCCCAACTTCGAACGGCGATTTCGTTGCACCGTACGTTAGGACGGGGCAGGCGTTAGTAGCCGAGTCACAGGTGAATGGGTACCGGGGATCGATTGTTAGATTATGAACCAACCTCGACTATGGTCAGGGGTTCTATGGAACACAAATGGAAAATGATTGCTGGACTACTGATTGGTAGCTGCCTCGCGAGCGCGGCGGAGCCCAATGTGCCTACGAAATGGCGTAAGATCGTGTACCGATCGAGCATTGTCGCTTTGAGCGCTGCGAACCTGATTGACATTGGTTCGAGTTGGGGCGGCCGCGAGTCGACGCCGTTTTTGCGAAGTTCGGACGGAAAATTCGGAACTCGCGGGACCGCAATCAAACTTGGAATGCTAACAGGGCTGCTTTCGGCTGAGGTTTGGCTCGTTCGTACTCACCCCAATGCAGACATTGGCGCAAGTGCGGTTAATTTCGCAATGGCCGGCGTGATGAGTAAAATCGCGGCAAACAATATTGGCATCAAGACCCAATACGGCCCGCCAGTTCTGGAAAAGTAAGACCCGTGGGCCGTGCTTTCAGCGTGTCCGCCGCCGAGCTCTCAGTAGAACTTGAATATTTTCCGCCGATAAGAGAATTCAGTGTTGCGCGGGATATCCAAAGGAGCCCACTCATGCTGCTTTCTCAATCCTCAACTATCCCTCAAGGACCAGGGAAGCGGCTTGTGCTTTCTGCTCTGGTTGGCGCATACATCTGGTGTGGACGCCTCACCCTCGCTTGGCGTTGCCTACTCGCGTCCGCTAAACGGCTTGTCTACTATGTCCGGGGTGTACATCTTCTGGTTCTGGAGAAGATTAGCGATCCACCTGTTGAAAGCCTCCGCCTGGTCGCACTCGCCGCTGGCGGCGCGACGTTCAAAATGGCCCTGGCGACTCCCGGACTGATCGAGGACCATATCATCCGCGATGCCTGCTGGGAACCGCAACTGATGGAGTTGATGGCCGTCTTGATTCGTCCGAACAGTGTATTCGTCGATGTGGGCGCGAACATCGGATTCCACTCGCTGCATATTGCCGCACGTAACCCGGAAACACGGTGCCATGCGTTTGAACCGCACCCGGAGATTTTCCGCCAGCTTACCCGCAATACGTTCCTAAGCGCGCTCAAAAACGTGACCTTGCATCATCACGCACTCGCCGGGACTCGCCGCGAAGGCGTCTTTTATCTGCAGGACGCGAGCGCCTACAACCGCGGGCTCTCCAGTTCCATTCCGCACTCTGACCTGAAAAACAGATGGCAAGAGGCGTGCGTGCGCTTCGAGCCCCTGGATGCCGTCCTGAGTGATCTCGACCGGGTCGCTGTCAGTCTGATCAAAATCGATACTCAAGGCACAGAGCGTGAAGTGCTGGCAGGGGCCCAGCGGACCGTGTCCGAGGCGCGCCCGGCGATCCTGTTCGAATTTGAATCGCGATATCACGCCGACCCGGCACGGGAGATTCAGGCGATTCTTTCACTGTTGCCGAAGTACGAGATCTTCTGTTTGAAGCCGACCATTTCGGAGATGAGACGATTCGATGTCGCCGACGTGAATGATGGCCCGTTCGAAGGAGACTTGGTCTGTTTGCCGCTGTAGTTCCCGGCTGAGTTCTATAAGCGCATTGCGGCGTTATTTGGCTTGTAACGCACTCGATACTGGTGGGCCGGGAGCGCGATTTCGTTGTGTGGCTCCATACTTCCTTGCGTCCGCCGGTAGCTCCCTCTGCAACTGCTCGAGTTTTTTCGGCATTACGCGCCCGAGCACTTCGATGAACGGGCCGACCAGCACCGGGAGTTCCCTGGTGTCCAGCCGCTGCGTGATATTCACAAAATCGCCGTTCATAAGATTGAGCCGCATCTGCCAGGAAGCCAGATCCGGATCGCGTGAGGGCATCGCTCCGAACCGTTCTCCGCTGAGACGCACATGCATTTGGGCGTAACCGAGATCGCGCGCGGCACCTTGCAGAGTGTCCCAACATTCTTCTACTGATTGGGCCTTGACCAGAGTGCGTTCAAACGCTTCGAGTATCACGTGGGCCCGGAGCGCCGGGCGGAAGGCCAGCCAGAAGAAGCGCCGGACCGCTTCAAATTCCGCGTATGCGAGATATCGTACTCCAACAAAAACAGCAGCCCCAAAAAGCACCAGCAGCAACCCAGAAATACGGTGGCCCTGGAATACGCTTTGCAACAGCGAGAGCGTCGCGCCAAATCCGCAGATGGCATAAAGCAGCAGGGCCACTCCGCGAGGCGTGAACCCACGATCGATGAGCCGGTGGTGAATGTGACCGCGATCGCCTCCAAAGACCGGCTCGTTGTTGATCAAGCGGCGTATTACCGAGAGTCCCACATCTAGCAATGGCAGCGCGAGCGCCATGAGGGGGGCAGCCATACCGAACATGGCCGCAGATTTCTGACTCCAGATGACTCCGTAGCAGCCGAGCAGAAATCCGATGAAGAGGCTTCCACAGTCGCCTAAGAAAATGGAGGCGGGATTGAAGTTGTACCTCAGAAATCCGAGGAGCGCCCCTATCAGCGGAGCGGTGGCCAGAGCCAGTGTGAGATCGCCTTTTATCAGGCCGGAGAGAAAGATGGTCAGACTCGCGAGAATTCCGAGACCGGTTGCAAGGCCGTCGACGCCGTCAATGAGATTAAACGCATTAGCACATAAGACGAGCCATGCGATCGTAATCAGGGGTTCCATCCAGAAGGGGAACGCATGTCCGGCCACTCCGTGCATGCGGACACCGCCCAAGTAGGCCAAAGCCCCGGCACTCATTTGCCCTGCGAGTTTCAACCAGGGGTGCAGGTCCAGCATGTCGTCTGCGAATCCAGTGAGAAAGATCGCAAGTACCGCGGGAAGCAGGTTCAGCACAAGCCGCAGGTTCGATTGAATCAAGAGGCCGCCGGAAAGCGGCGTGATCAGCAAAACCGCATAAGCGAGCGCATAAGAACTCGCAACCGCCACACCACCCATTCGGGGGACCGCCGTTTCATGCAGCTTGCGAGGGCCACCTGGCCGATCCACTAGCTGAATGGCGGCCAACCAGTCGCGCAGCAACGGTGTCAGCACGAGTGAGAAAAGCAAAGCGAGAGCGGCTACTAATCCAAGTGAATACATGTTTTTTCTGGCTGCGCATCTTCTTCTGGCTGCGCAGCAAGCACTCGAGTTGTGCCAAGGCAACGGATAACTCTGCAACTCATATCGTCCAATGCGGGCAACGAGTAGCCGCGGATTATTCTGGCTTGACCCGATTCAACAGGACGTCAGAGTACGCGCAACTCCGTTGGACCGTCTCCAGCGATAAAGGAAAGCTGTGTCTGTTTGCCGCGGCCGGAGCTCGCTAAGACGAACTCCCGCGATGGTCCAGAACGGTACCGCAACAATCAGGCCATCCAAAATGTTGCCCAGAACGCAATACGTCAGCACGGCGGCAATTGCGGCGGGCACGGCCACGGCGCCATTTGAACCGGCTTCAACACCGGGAGTCCTGAGCCGCCAGATCAGCAGAAATATGAGCAGCAATCCCAGCGTGCCCTGTTCTCCCAGGATCTTGAGAAACTGGTTTTCCGTGATTACGTCCGAGGTCCCTCTCATGTCCGAGACATAGCCGCCATAGGTGCCAAGGCCCGAACCGATCAGCAGCAGCTCCGGCGAGGAGACCGCACGCTCGAGTGTGGACGTCCAGACCTGGTAGCGATACGAACTAAAAAATGTATCGGAACTGGTCTCGTGCAGACGCTGGGTCAAAAGTTCCGGCTGGAAGACAAAGACGGAAGATGCGAGCGCGCCGGCCAGAACCATTCTGCGAAATCTCTTCGTGCCCTCGCGGCCCACTACGGCAATGCCGACAAGCAAGGCCGCCGATGCTCCGCGGGAAGCAGTCAACAATACGCCGCCGGCGCAGATTGCGCCGCAAATCATCGTGAGTGACCGCATTCTCCCCGACCGCTCGCCCAAATACCATGCGAATGCAAAGCAGGCGCAGATCACCAGGAATACCGCGAACGAATTCGGGTTGCCATAGATGATAGAAAATCGCTCCAGCACGATGTTGTACCGCCAGCGATCTTCGAGCCGAATGCCCATGGACGCGGCGATCTGGTCTTGGTTATGGAAAAATGTGCGCTCAACGATATAGACAATCGCCGCAAAGGTTCCGGACCAGATGAGCGCCCAGCCGATTTTACGTATTAATGACGGGTCTCTCAGCGATGAAGCCGCAACCGCCAATAGCATCCACTGACAAGTGGCGCGAAAGCCGAGTGCGCCGATCTGCCAATCGCCTGGGATGGAGGCCGACATGACGCAATAGATCAGTAAGACCGTCAAGCCGATAGGACACCTAAGGCGCCCATGCAGGCGTAGGAAGATACCGGTCAGCAGCCCGGCCAGCAGGACATCCTTCCACGCAACCAGAAGCGAGTCCGGATCCAGCATCAGTTTCGTCGGTCCGTAATACGGACCTGCAACGATGAGGAACAGGAAGAGCGCGATGGGTTTGCGGCAGGCAATCGCCACGGACGCCGCAGCAATGGCGCCAAGAATTAGGATCTCCAGTATCACGCGTCAACCTCCCGGCAGACTTTGCGGTACGCGGTCAGTGTGGCTTCGACCATCTGGTTTCGGCTGAAGTGGGTGCGGCATTCCTCGGCGATCTCCGACCGGGACGCGAGGCCCGAGCCTGGCCCGGATACCGCCTCCAGCAGTCGTCGCAGCGATTGTGTGTCGCCCACAGTAAAGAGAAACCCGTTGTGGCCGGAGCGGATGATCTCCGCCGGCCCGCCACAGTCGGTCGAGACGACGGGGGTCCCCACAGCCAGACTCTCGACTACCGCATAGGGAAAGGCCTCAGATTCAGAGCAGACCACGCTCGCCGTGGAACCGGCGAGAATAGCGGGGACGTCGTTGCGATGGCCGAGAAACACAATTCGATCGCTCGCGTAGCGGGCGCGCAAGCTGGATTCGAGCGGTCCGGCTCCGGAGAGAACGAATGTGCCGGGGAAGCCGCCACGGAGCAGGCGGCCTGCGGCTTCGAGGAACATCTCGTGACCTTTGCCCGGCGCGAAGCGCGCAACAAATGAGATTACCGGTTGAGGTCCAAGGCGAAGCATAGGGGCGGAAAGACCGCTTCCGGCTTCGACTCCGTTGTGAATGACCGTGGTTTGGTCCGCCGCAAGTCCATAAGCCTCAATCAGGCGCCGCTGGACGGCTTCTGAGACACAGATGGTTAAGTCGCCCCATTGAGAGACGCGGCTTAGTCCCTCCGGGAGAATGTGGCTGGTCACTACCAGCGGAATGCGGTAGAGACCCAACGCGAGAGACGCTACCATGGCCGAAATTCGAGAATGTGCATGCACCAACTGAATGCGCTCGCGGCGCATCCACAGCGCCAGCCGCAATGCCGTAACCGGCGCTGTGTAACGTCCGAAATTCGCCACAAGCGCACGGAAACCGCGGGGAGGAGTCTCCGAAACGATCGTCACTTCGTGCCCTAAGTCGTTCAGTGAACCCGCCAGAGTCTCGACATGTTTTTCAGCGCCGCCCCTCTGGCTGAAATCGTGATAGAACTGCGCGATTCTCACGAAGCCAGGCTCCGCGGCGGGGTGGCTAATACATGCTGCAGCGCGGGCCACAACACCTGCGCGACAGCGTGCCAGGAATAACACTCGTTTGCTCGCGCCAGAGCCCGGACGCGAAGCCGGGCCAACAGCTCCCGCGGACCTGCTACCGAATCGAGGCATTGCGCCAGGTTTTTGGCGTCCCCTTCCGGAAAGACGAGTCCCGCTGTGCCGATCACCGAAGGGATCGCACCACTGTCCGAACCGATCGGCACGCACCCCGACGCCATTGCCTCCACCAGAACGCGGCCGAACTGTTCCTTCCACTTTCCCGGTATGGTGTGGCTGGGGAGCACCAGAACGTCGCTGGTCCGCATCAGATGAGCCACCTCCGCGGGTTCGAGCACGCCGCAGAACGCCGCTGAGACACCTTGCGCGACAGCCGACTTTTCCAGGCCGGAGCGTTCGGGGCCGTCGCCGGCAATGGTCAGCGTGTACGGTTCGCGGAGAAGCGCACAGGCATCAATCAGATCCTGAACGCCCTTCATAGCGAGCAGACGGCCGGCATACAGGATTCGGAGCGGGGTTGGATTGCCGCAAAGAATCCGTGTGCTGATTCTCTCCGCATGAAAAACCGCCGGATCGAAACCGAGCGGCACGGTGGCGGTGCGGTCCTGCGGAAACCCTTTCTGCCAGAGGCGCCGGACGCCCTCGGAATCGCAACTGGTGGCGAAATCGGCGCGGTGGAAAACCCAGGATTCGAACCAGGAAAATGGGGCCGGGTATGTCTTGTGCAGCGTTTGATCTGAAACGAACACTACCCGCGTGTGCGGAAGATGCCTGCGCACGAGCCACAAAGTCCAGAAGGTGTTCAGCCAGTAGGCGCCCGCATAGCAATAAATAATATCCGGCCGGAGAGTCTTCAAGCTGCGCGCAAGGCCCGGCATGAAGTAGAGATAATGGCGGCCAATAAACCAGGTCAATAGAACGTGGATGTAATACCCGCGCTGCGGACCCGGCGGTGCGGAAAGATTCATACCTGCCTCCGGCCAACGCTGCGGCACGATCAGGTGAAGGTCCGCGCCCGAAATCTCATATAGTTCTTCCAGCAGCTTGCGGTATGGCGCCAGCACGGCGGCATGCCAGATGAAGACGATCCGCGGCATCTAAGCTTTTTCCTCTTTTAGTTCAGCTTTTCCGGCGCGAAGCGCGAGGGGCAGGAACCGCGCCAGCCGGAGACACCGCCTCCAACGCGTAGGTTCCAGCATGAGCCGGTATGCCCATTCGAACCCGAAATGGGCGGCCAGTGCGGGGCAGCGCGCCAGCCGGCCCGAAATCATGTCGAAGCTGCCGCCCACGCCAATGGCGGCATGAATCCTAAGACGGGACAAATTGCTAGAGATCCACACGTCCTGCCGCGGGGCTCCCAGAGCGACCAAGAGCACATCGGGCGCAAAGTCATTCACAGCCTCGATCATGGTTTCGGTCTCTTCGCCGTCCAGATTTCCAAACGATGGGGCGTGAGTGCCGATACTGATTTCCGGATAGAGCAATCGCAGCCGCCGCACCGCCGCCTGCAATACCTCGGCGGTGCTGCCAAGGAAGAACAGACGCAGACCCGAAGCGGTGGAAGCGGCCACAAGGCGCTCGGTGAGTTCCACACCGGGACAGCGGCTCATGCGGAGTCCCCTCAAAGCCAAGGCCACGGTGATTCCGAAACTATCCGGCACAGCAAGCGAAGAACGGCAAAGCGCATTTCGAAAGATGTTATCTCTCAGAGACTGGACGATGAACTCCGAATTCACTGTAGTGACGGAGATCCGGCGCCCGAAGATGCAGGCGCGTTCGATCTCCCTGCAGGCTTGCGGCAAAGTGACCGGATCGACCGGCACTCCCGCGATCGACACTCGGGCCCGCCGCGGCTTCTCTAAAGTGCGGTGCATCACCGCATTGAAGGCGCGCAGTTGCGTAGCGGCATCGAAGGTGCCTGCCTGTACGATCGAATCGGCACTGAACTTTCCGTATCGCGTGGGGTCCGCTACCAAGACGCGCGCGGCCTCGATCCACGTTGCGGCCCGGCTCCGGTCGCGCACCAGCACGCCGGTGTGGCCGAGAGCCTCGCGCAGGCCGCCGCAATCACTGGCGATTACCGGAACACCACGAGCCATCGACTCTACCGCCACGCGGCCGAAGGCCTCTCGCATCTGGGTAGGAACCAGCGTCGCGCAGGCGCCTTCGAACAGCCGCTCCGGCTGCGGAGTCCACCCGAGATAGTCTACATTCGGCAGGGCGCGCAGCGGTTCGACAATTTCGCGCTCTCCGTTGCCTGCGACCACGAACTTTGTTTCGGGCATGCGGCGCGCCATCTCCAGCAGCACGCGGCCGCCCTTATGTGCGTGCGGCGTCAGCATGACGAAGTGCCCACCAATGTGATTCACTTTCGCCGCGCATGTGTCAATCGCCGGATAGACGACATCGGCGTTCCGGCCCACGAGGGGCTCATACGCGCCGCGAATGAACTCGCTGTTGGCTATGATGGCATCGGCTTGCCGGAGGCTTCGCAGGTAGCGCCGCCTGGCTTCGAAGAAAGCCGGGGCCTGTACATAATGACGCCACGCGCCCGGATCATTGTAGGCAGGAAAATCGAGAAAATCGGTACCACGGATCATCACGATCGACCGGACACCTTCCATGCGCGCCGCCTCAACGACGGCGGCTGAAGTTTCCTGCTGTGTGATCACTACATCTGGTTGAGATTGGCCCAAATGAAATGCGATGCGGCGCTTCCATTGGCCGTGATTGAGTACCTGCCCCATCCAGATTCCCAGGCCGCGAACGGGTTCGGGAAGGACGTGCGTCTCAAGGCCGGGCACCTCCGCGGCTCCGTGATGAAATACGGCAACCGACGCCCCCGCGAGCTGCAGGTGGGTCGCGATGGCGAGCAGCGAGAGTTCGCCGCCTCCGTTGGGAGGATAGAGCCCGCGGCTCACTATCAGTACCCGAACACCACGCCACCGGACGTTCATGCCCAGGTCCATAGCGATCGCAATCCCGCCACCTTGCCCGCCAGACTGGCCACTGCGAACTGAACGGACTCCCGATCTCTGCGTTGCACGAGCCGCGATAACAACCGCGCAATACCGAGCGATTGCTGGTCCCCGATCGCGAAGGTATAAAAAATGAACGCGATGCGCTGGAGAACCGAAAAGTGTTTCCCCAATACGTACGTATTGTTGTGGTTGAGGCAGTAGGCATCCTGTGGGGAAACGCTACGCGAGAACTCCACGCGAATCGGCGCCAGATAATGAAAAACGGATAGCGCGGGATCGCAGATCACACGGTAGTTTTGGGCTTTGACCCCCAGCGCTGCGTCGTCTTCAAATCGCCAATAACCCAGCAAGCGTGTTTCGAAGCGGGGGATTAGTTTGCGGCGAAAGGCCATGTTGCAGCCGCGGACGATGTCGCATTCGGTGAGCCCGCCGGGGATACAGTCTGTGTTGCCGATATGGCAGCCGTACCAACGAACGCGGCCCCACACTTCGGTGGGACGGCGCTGCACTTCTCCGTTAATCACCGGCAGCACGGGTCCGCAGAGGGCCCCGAGATCCACGGTACAGGCGAAGTGTGCACGAATCCGCGCCAGCCAGTCCGGCGGTGCTACGCCATCGTCGTCGATAAATGCCACCAGGTCGGTCGAGGATACTGCGAGTCCGGCATTTTCGGCGTGAACGACGCCGGGAATAAGAACGTCCACGATCGTTACCGGGAAGCCAAAGGTACTCAGGATTTCGCGCGATTCTGTATCGGTTGGACGCGTCACTACGATCAATTCATCTCCGCATTGGCGTTGCGGACCGAGCGCATTCAGACATCGGCGCAGGTGTTCCGGGCGTTGATACGTGGCGATGATGACCGCGATTGTCACGGGTGTTCCTCTAGCGCCGCCAGCAGGTCCTCAGCGCGGTTGTTCCATGTGCCGGCTTCGGCGATGCGACGACCGCCCTCGCCCAATTGCATCCGCAGATCGCGCCTTTGTAAGAGCTGCCGAACCGTATTCGTGACACCCGGTACGGACGCTTCGCAAAACAGACCGCTCTCGCCGTCACGTACACACTCGGTGACACCGCCGGTGCGTGTGGCGACAACCGGCAAACGAGCCGCGCCGGCTTCGAGGTATGCGATGCCGAAGCCTTCCGGATCGCTGTCATCCGGCAGTACAGGTAGAGCGAAAACACTTGCCGCTAGTAAACAGCGGCGTTTTTCCGCGACGCTCACGTGCCCACGCATGTGTACGCGATCCGCGATCCCTAGCGATCGGGAAAGGGTTTCGAGACTCGTCCGCTCCGGCCCATCGCCCACGATCGTGTAGGAGAGTCCGGGGTACTCCCGCGCCAGGCGCGCCACTGCCTCCATTACCACCGCCTGGCCCTTGCGCTTGATCAGGCGGCCTACCGAAATCACGTTATAAGCTGAGCGCGGAATCTCCAAGGGCAGATGCAGATCGTCCTCGCCGATACCCGGCCGCACTGTGGCGCTGGCCGCACCGAAGCGCCGGCCGATCAGTTCGCGGGTATAAGAACTATTGGCGATCAGCCTGTCGGCCGACTGGATGACATAACGCAGGAGCTGTGCCTTCCGGCCTTGTGCGGACGCCACATCCGCCCCATGGAAGACCACGGCAATCCGGCAGGGCAACGCCCGGCGCAATACGGGCAGTGTCGCCGCCAAGCCGACCGGATCCCACGTAGGAACTATGGCCCAATCGCATTTCCGCCGGCGCACCTCATCTCGAAGCGCGAGGTACCAGGTTCGCAGAACGCCCAGACTGCGAGCGGGAGACCCGCCAACTGGGACCGGCACCATGTGTTCCGCCGCGGTATCTTTCCGTTCGGGTGTAGATTTGCACAATACGCTGCTATCGCACCCGGCATGACTGAGCCCGCGCCACAATCCGTTGGCATAGGCGCCGATGCCGCCGCCGTCCGGTGTGTAGTCGGCACTGGCGATCACCACCCTCACGGCGTTATCCTCATGACACGGCCACCGCGAAGTCTAAGCGCGGTGGCGGCTGCGCATGCCCACGAGCCCACTGCGCTTGAAGCTCCAGCAGACGCCGTGCCCGTCCGCGCGACGGTAAACCGCTCCGGCACGGTTGCGCGCGCGGCGAGTCCAAGGCCTCGGCACTTCCCTCGCGGCATGATCCTGATGACACGGCCGCCGCGAAGTCCAAGCGCGGTTGCGGCTGCGCATGCCCGCGAGCCCAGTGCGCGTGAAGCTCCAGCAGACGCCGTGCCGTCCGCGCGACGGTAAACCGCTCCAGCCCGGTTGCGCGCGCGGCGAGTCCGAGGGCTCGGCACTTCCCTCACGGCATTCTCCTCATGACACGGCCGCCGCGAAGTCCAGGCGCGGTTGCAGCTGCGCATACCCACGAGCCCACTGCGCTTGAAGCTCCAGCAGACGCCGTGCCCGTCCGCGCGACGGTAAACCGCTCCAGCCCGGTTGCGCGCGCGGCGGGTCCAAGGCCTCGGCACTTCCCTTGCGGCATGATCCTCATGACACGGCCGCCGCGAAATCCAGGCGCGGTTGCGGCTTCGCCTGCCCGCGAGCCCACTGCGCGTGAAGCTCCAGCAGATGCCGTGCTGTCCGCGCGACGGTAAACCGCTCCAGCACGGTTGCGCGCGCGGCGAGTCCAAGGGCTTGGCACTTCCCGGCGTTCTCGCTCAGTTGCCGGATGTGGGCGGCGGCGGCTTCGAAATCGGCCACCGGGACAAGGATTCCATTCCATCCGGAGCGGATCACTTCCGGCAGGCCTCCGATGTCTGAGGCGACCACCGGTAATCCCGTGGACATTGCCTCCACCACCGCGATTCCGAAGGATTCCCGTAATGATGGAAAGTAGAAACAATCCATATTGCGCAGGAAGTCCGCGACGCGCGGAGATTCCATGCGGCCGGGGTAAAAAAGGTTAGGAGCGGAAGGCAACGGATATCCGCCTTCGACGGGTCCGGCCAAGTGGAATTCAAAGCCCGGGCCCAACGCCCGCGCCGTTTTGGCCAATGTATCCAGACCCTTGAAAGCGCTGAGGCGACCTGTAAAGCCGATCCGGAAGACCCGGTCTTTATCGCGGGAGCGAACCATCGGATCGGCCGGATAAAACAGGCGTTCGTCGACTCCGTTGTAGTTCACCTCGACGGGCCAGGGGATGTTCCGCTTGAGCAATTCCCGGCGGCTCCACTCCGAACAGGTCACCACCAGATCCGGCGCCGTTCCGAAAGTCCGGCAGAGGCGGGGTAGCCATTGAGGCATCGAGGGACCGTGCAGGTGCAGTATCTTCAACGATGCCGCGTGCGCGTACCGTAAGAACGGTGTTTCGGTGGCATATTGAACTTCCACCACGTCGAAATCGCGAAGCAGTTTCCAACTTTTGGGCGAAAGCAGACCGCGCGAGATCACCTCCAAGTCATAGGGCGACGTGCGCGTAGCACGAAATACTCCCAGGCGGCGCAGCAGCCTGCTGGCAAAACCATCGCGCGAAAGCAGCTGCCCAGTCTCGTGTCTTGCTCCCAGGGCAAGGCAGGGACACTCAGAGCCCTCTCCGTGGAATAGGGTCACCGGCACTCCTAGGGCGCGGAGCCCACCGGCCGTCGCAAACGTATAAGCCTCGGCGCCTCCCGCTTGTACACCGGTAGACGCCGAAACCAGCGCAACCTTCGGGAGGCTCATGCAAACCGCTCCTGCCGGCGCAGCATGCCGTCCCTGCGGGCGAAAACGACGTCGGCCTGTGCCAGAGCGCCGTCCAGCGGCCTTGCACTCGAGCCGAGAAAATCGTACATTTCAAAGCCGCGTTCGGCCATGAAGATGACGACCTCGGAGAAGATCGGGTTCGATGTAAAAAGACGAAAGAAGGAGACCTCGAGAATCACTATTTCGGTTTGTGCCAGCACTGTGGCCGCGCCTCGCAATACCTCGAGCTCAAATCCTTGCGTATCTATTTTCACCAGGTATGGCCCGTTGAGCGAACGGGACGCGCACTCTTCGTCCAGGGTGATCATCCGCACCTGCCGCGGCCGGCCAACACCGCACGGATCTACCATGCAGGAAGAGCCGGTTAGCCGGTCAGGATACACGTTAATTGCAATTTTGCCCGCCTGCGCGCCCGCCGCACCTATGGCGATTCTGGCTTTGACATGCTTGCGGCTGATCCCCTGAAGCGCCGGTATGTGCTCCTCCAGAGGGTCGATGAGTAGAAGATCCGCTTCCGGGAAGTAGTCGTAGAGTCCGGGAGTCCCATCGGCCGCGCCGACATCAATGATGGTTTTCGGTTCGAATCCCAGCCGTACCAAAAGGGCACAATGTTCCGCTATGGAATTGCGTGTGGTCTTGGCGCGAGAGATTTCGATCCCAAACGCGCGAGCCGTCTTCTTGATTTGCGTCGCCAACATTCCGAAGCTCCTTCTTCCAAGTCGACATTAACTGCACTGTAGCCGGACCATCATCTGACGCCCATGAGAAAGAGCGCCCACACTCCATCGGAGATCCTTCAGGCACTTCCAGCCGAAAATCGCGGCATAAACCAAGGGCGCCAGAACCGGCGCTGGTGCGGGAAAGTGTTGCGCGATCACGCCGGCCACTGTGAGTACCACGCAGAGTACGACCAGCCGCGCATGAGTATTCAATCCGCGCCTCTCCAGCCAGAGCAAGTTTGCGGCCAACACGAATCCTTCGCCTATGCAATTCGCGGCCGCCGCTCCCACGGCGCCATAACGGGGAGTCAGCAGCAGGTTGATGAGCAAGCCTATTACAAGCGCTGCGGCCATCAGCCAGCTTACGAATTTCATTTCGCCCATGGAAATCAGGATGGCCGCCTGCGCTCCGCCTGTGATCGCGCCCAACAGCAGATAAATGCCAAGAACTTCGAGCACCGTCCCGGCGCCGGAGAACTTCGGGCCATACAAGAGAGCAGTCAGCGGATCGGCAATCATGATCAGAAGGTTGGCGAATAGAAAGGAAGGAATCACCATCAGGCGCATGCAAGCCTCTACCATTCGCCGGTATTGATCCTCGGAAACGGCCCGGGTGGCCGAGAGATATGGCACCAGAATGGAGCAAACAATGGAGGCGCCAAATAGCCCTGCCTCGATTACTTTGTATGCCGACCCGTAGGTTCCTGCTTCCACTCCGCTGCTCCGGGCCAACACGGCGGGGCCGAGGCGCATGTACACGGTGCCGAGAATTCCCGAAACCCCAAATGCCCAAGTGACGCCAAGCGCCGAACGTACGCTCTCGCGGCCTGAGGCCGAATCGTCCCAATCCTTTCGAGCGCCGAAGTGCTCCAGGAAATCGCGGGATTGCCAGGCCGTGTAGGCGAGTCCCGCGACGGAAGAAACCAGGAACGCAAATGTCAGCCACGACAAGCTGGAGCGGAAGAACACGAATGCCGGGGCTGCAAGCAGGCAGCCGGCGCTGCGCACTACCGTTGTGCGCGCGATTGCGTTAAATCTCCCATATCCGCGCAAGGCTGCGAGTAGTAGATCGGTAAGCAGGTCGATGAACATCGACGCGGCGACGTAGACCACGGGTAGCGAACGCAAAGCTGCGATCTGCCACGCCAGTGCGGCTACCACTGCGCACGCCACCAGGATTGTGCAGATAGACATACGGATCGACGCCGCAATCAGGAGGGGCCGGCGCGCCGGAACGCCCTCCGAGATAGCGCGCGTGACATAGGGAGCGAGTCCGAAGTCGACCAGTGCGGCGGCCATTCCCGCGTAAGTTACGATCACCACGTAGGACCCGAAGATTTGCGGCCCAAGCCTGCGTGCCGCAAGTGCGATGACAAAGGCCATGATGACTTTGCTTGCCAACCGGCTCGCAAACGTGGAGGAGAAGTCGGAAAGGAAGGAGGCGGCACGGAGCCGGGTGAGAATCCCCGTCAACGAGGCGCTCGAAATCGGTCTCATGAAATTCCGCTCCAGACCGGAGAGGGAGTGAGCCGGCGGGTCTGGCTGAGTGCACGCCGGAACATGTTTGGAAACGCGATGGAGCGGAGAAGTTCCTCAGGCGCGGCAGCGGGGTGCGCCGTCACTCGGGGCAGGGTGAAAGCATCCCATGGACGGATTGGCGACAGCGGATTGACTGAAACCGCGGCGGCCGTTTTATAACCCGCGGCGCGCACACGCCGCAACACCCGGGCGTTGAATCGGCCCCAAGGATACGAAAAGTGATGGATCGGAACCTGAAGCTGCCGCTCCAGGGCGGCTTTCGACCCGGCGATTTCCTGATCCAATTGCTCTTCCGGACATTGAGTGAGATCTGGATGATTCGCCGTATGCGAGCCAATACACATGCCGCTGTCGCGTAACTGCCGAAGGACATCCCAATTCATCATTTCGAATACGAGGTTGCCGGACGCGGCGTCGTCGCAATCCGGATGGGAAGCAAAGGCCGCATGCTTTCCGGCTAAGCCGGGACACACATAAAAGGTCGCTCGAATCCGGTATTCACGAAGGATCGGCAAGACAACGTCAAAGTTGTCTTGCCTGCCGTCATCGAATGTCAGTAGTAGGGTACGCCGCAGTACGCCCGCTCGGATTACGTCGTCGGCGGTCAGGAATTGATATCCACGTTCCAGCAGCCCATCCAACAGGGAGCGGAAGGTGGACGCAGGCATGGCATCAAGACCCGGTCCGACGCTGTGCAGACACAGGATTGCCGGACTATGCAAACGAATCAAGGCATGAAGCGCCAGCATGGGGTGCATAGAAAGCGTTCCCGGCTAACCTTCGTTGCCCACTGCGGTGTTGTAGTGCTTGTAATACTTCGGACCATAGTGATCGTAGTAATAGTTGTCGCTGCTATCCGCCCGTACCTGATTGAGCACGATACCGACGATATTTGCGCGCAGCCGTTTCAACGTGGTGATCGCGGAGCGCAGCGCCTTGCGGTTCGTGCGTCCAGCCACGGCGACGACGATGACGCCGTCAACGGCCGCGGCCATCTGGAGAGGCTCGGGAAAGCCCAGCAGCGGTGGCGAATCGAGCACTACCAGGTCGTATTCGCCGGCTGCCTCTTCGAGAATGCCTGCCAGCTTCGATCCAATTAGATCCGCGGCACGCCGTGAAGGGGGACCGACCGGCAGGACGTCCAACTCCGGCATCTCCGGTTTGTGCATTAGCACGCTGCGCCACGGCACGCCGGCACTCAAAACATTTGAGAGGCCGGCGGTGGGAGAAAAATCGAAGCGCCGGTGGATACTGGGACGTCGCAGATCGCCGTCGATCAAAAGCGTACGGTGGCCTTGCTGCGCATGCGCCAACGCCAGACTCGCGGCAGTCGTAGACTTGCCTTCCGACGGAGAGGCACTGGTGACCAGCAAAGTCCGGAGCCGGCGATCGAAATCCGTCAGCAGGATGGAATTCCGCAGCGTGCGAATGGCTTCGTCGAACGTGTCCATCGCCTGGCCGGAAGCCCTGAGGGAGAGCCGCAACATGGGTCTCGCGCCGGTGGTGCTCAACGTTACCCGCCCGGGCCGCTTTTTCACCGTCGGCAGCGTGCCAATGACCTCCGTGGCAAGGCTGCGGGACATCTCTTCCGGGTCGCGCACAGTGTTGTTCAGAATATCGGCGATCACCGTTATACCAGCCGCGAGCAGGAGCGAAAACAGAAACGCCAGCAGCGCATTGAGCTTGAAGTTAGGAAATACAGGCTTGTGGGACGGCCGCGCCAACTCGGCAATCCGAATGGCATTGTTCTGGAAACCGGAGTTGATGCCTGCCTCCCGGATCTTTCGGACCAACTCTTCGTAGAGCGTTTTGTCGCCCTCGGCTTCACGCTTCTTTGCCTGATATTCGAACGAACGGATATTCAGGGCATCGAACTCCACCTTTGTTTCGGCGACGGCTTTACGCGACATATCCTCCCGATTGACAGCCTCGCGATACTCCACTTCTACTCTTTGTGCGATATTCTCCTGAGCGTTCCGTAGCTGCCGCTCTAATTCAGCAATCTGTAGCGAGGCTTTACGATATTCCGGATGAGTGGGGCCGAAGTGAGATTTGACATCCACGAATTTCTGCTGTTGCAGGTACATCTGTTCGGAAAGCTTCTTTAGAGACTCGCCTTGAGTGGAGACCTGGGCCGCTTCCAGGGACCCGCCCGCCACCGATGTGTATGCCGATTGCTTGCGGATGCGATCGGACTGCGCGGTGGTGTACTCGGCGTTCAATTGCAGGAGCCGCGCGGAAAGAATACTGGTCTTCTCCTCCGGGCTGATCACGTTGAGTTCCTGCTCAAATTGCACCAGGGCGGCGCCTGAACGCTCCATTTTCGCCTTCAACTCAGCTAATTGGCGCTCCATGAAGGTGGAAAGGCTTGCCGAAGATTTGTAACGGATATCATAAATGTGCTCCAGGTACGATTTTGCGGCGCCATTCGCTACCTCCGCGGCGAGTTTGGGCACGGTCGAGCGGTAACTGATCAGCAGTAGATACGTATTTGCCGGACGCACTACCTTGAGATCTTTGAGCAGCACGGGTTCATCTTCGGCATCAACGGACTTTGCGGAGTTGGCATCCGATACGTCGCCGTCCTGACTCACGAGCTTGTATCGCTGCGCTACCGGACGCAACACCGCGTCGGATTGTATGAGCTTGATCTGGGTGGCGAGAAACTGGTCGGAATCGTTAGCCATTGGCCGCGTGGCTTCCTGGCCGATGATCGCGCTCGGCATTTGCCGGTCAATATCCACGGTGGCAGTCGCTTCGTAAATCGGAACCAGGCGCGAGGATACTGCCAGAGTTCCCGCAACGGAGCACCCGATAAATAGCAGAATCTTCCACCACTGCCGTTTGAGAAGCCAGAGATAGTGAGAGAGCGGCACCGGGGCAGGTGAGGCTTCCATCTCCGGCACGAAGTTAGTATCCCGGTACGCCTCAGTGGGCGACGGACCGCGAGCCAGGGTTTTCCCCATGGGTGCGGGAAGAATTGTAATGATATTGTTGTCCATTTTGTTTTTAGCGGCCGTACAGAAGAGCGGTAGCACCGGCAGTGGAGCCGAAGAGCAGTATTTTTTCGAGAGTGGCCATGCTCAGGCGTTTGTTCTGATCGTCGGGGATGTACAGAACATCATTCGGAAGCAGCAGCGCGTCGGGCGCCTTGCGGCCCATGATCTTGTGAAGCTCGATCTCAATTTCATTTTTCGATCCGGAGGCCTCGCCGCGATAGATGTATGCCTTCTTGCCGGCGAACGGAGCAAGGCCTTCGGCCACTGCCAGCATCTTCAGAACACTGCTGCTCGCGCCATCCTGGACCGCGAACGCCCCTGATTTCCTGACGTTCCCGACTACGAATACCTTGCCGGCCTCGGGTACCCGTATTTCCTCGCCGCCGGTGAGCTTTAGATTCGCGCTCGGATCGGCGGAATTGATGAGCGCCTTCACTGGAACGCGCTGCATCAGGCTCTCGATAGAGCCATCGGGCCCCGGTTGATTCCTGCTGATCAGGATCTCCGGACCGGTCTCGGGCGTCAGACCGCCGGCCCGGGTGATCGCCTCAAGCAGGGTTACGGGAGAACTCGCCAGAAACGTCAGCGGACTCTTCACTGCGCCCAACACGCTGATCGGGCGGCTGCTGTATTCGGCAACCGTGATGGTGATGAAAGGGTCCACAAGCAGCCCCTCGTCCTTAAAAGTCTTTGATACCGCAGCTTCCAATTCATTTGGCATAAGACCGTCGGCTTGAATCTGGCGCTTCATCATGGGTAGCCGGATTAGCCCGTCGGCGCCGACACGCATCGTGCGGCTCAACTCCGGCGAGTCATACACCTGGAGGACGATCAGATCTCTCGGCCCGATCTTTTGGTCAGGCAGATTGGGCGCCGTTTCCAGTGGTGTTACCGCATGGGTTTGCGCCAGGAGCGCCACGCAGAGCAGGAACAGAGTAATTGATTTCATGAGCATTTTTTAGCGGGCCAAACATTCATTGAAGCCAACAGGGCAAACGCATCTTTCTCGCAGCAAAGCGGGCAGACTATGGAGTTACACATGCGGCGGAGTTGGTTACCACGCAGTGTTCCACGTGTTTCATCCAGAACATAGCTGTTCGGTTTGCGCCCCGGGAGGACCCCCGGGCTAGGAAAGGACGATCAACAATTTCAACTCTTATCTGCTCGCGGAAGGCGAAGCTCCGGAATCGCTCGAAAGCGTTCCGCTCAAGGCCAGTCCCCCCAGAGCCGCCGCGCTTGCGACGCCGCCGATGACCGCAATCGTTCCGATGCTGATTCCGGTGGCGGTCGCAGCGCCAGCAGCTCCCGTGCCAGCAGCTCCCGCGCCGGCAGTTGCTGCTCTGGCGGCCACAGCGCCCGCCACAGCACTGCCGCCGAGTTTCTTGGCGATCGCAGCGCATCCACCCTTGTGGACAAGCCGGACTTCAGTCACTCGAATCACCTGCGACGCTCCCGAAACAGTGGGCGAATCCTTGACTGATGTGCCGGTAATCTCAATGCGATTGCCTATTTGACTGTCGAGATCCTTCCCCTGAAGCTCTAGAACCACATTGGTCGTCTGATCCGGCAGGATCACTTTTCCGTCCTTTCCGATCAGGCATCCTGAGGCGCGGGTGGGCACTGAAGCTCTCGCTTCGTCGGGTTCGAAGCTCATGCTGTTGCCGGCTTCCAGCCTGGCTACGAGCAAGCCTGTCGAATTGGTAACGCGCACGGCTCCGCGGAGTGCGCCGACCTGCACTTGGCGGGCATTTAGAACGCTGATTCGTGTGACCGTGTCGTTCGTTGACGGCGAAATATGCAAGGAGCGAGCTTCCACTTCGTACGCATGATTGGGCAGGCCGGCGGATTCCATCTGCCCAACTCCCCTTTCGAGAATCAGTCTGCGCTGGTAGACGGTGGCGCGGGCACCAGCATCCAGCCGCACCACTACGCCATCATTTAATTGAAGCCGGGAGGCCGCCGTTGCCGTTTCGACTGAGCTTCCATCGAAAAGCGTGGCATTCCCCGAAATGTGAGCATGGTCAACCAGGAAACTGCCTTTGGTGACTGCAATTCCGATGGAAGTGCCAGCGGCCATTAGCCAGACAGCCGCGCTGCCAGCCAATAACATCAATATCGTTCGTGTCGGCGTTGAAAACATATTTCCTCCTCGCGATCTTGCAGGACGTCCGGCGAGCAGATTGGACCTCTCCAAAACTTCAGCATCCCGCTGTAGTTAATATCGGGACGTATACCAAATGTCTTAATCAATTCATCGCGGCGGGCTCTTGAATGCGGTCTGTTATGCTGAAAATTATTGAAAAAAGCCGCGTTTCTCCGAACGGAGATTTGGCTTTCGGCCGCTTCCGCGACCAGAACGCTACTTCGTTGCGGCACATTGTTGCTCCTGAGCCTTTCCTCGTATTGGGCGATTCGGCTTGCTTGGGCCGACCACCTATCCTTAAATACCGGGATCGCCGGCCGCGAGCGCGCAGTACAACTGGCTCCGGCAATTGCGAACTTTGACGAGCGGCTGGCGGATAAGCGGGAAGAACTGGGAAATGACTCGGTCGCAGACCTGCAGCGGGCCGTCTCGCTCGACCCCGAAAATGCCGGACGCCATATGCGCCTCGGTGTGCAGGCCGAGTTGGCGGGCAATTTCCCTCTGGCAGAGAGATCGCTGCTGTCTGCTGCGGCGCGAAGCAATCTCTATCAGGCCAGATATCTCCTGGCGCAGTACTATTTCCGGCGGCAGAATGTCGAGGGCTTCTGGAGATGGTCGCGTTCGGCACTGGAAATGGCATACGGAGAAGTCACAGCCCTCCTGGACCTCGACTGGCGCGTGCAGCCGGATGGCGTATGGATCTGGCGGCACGCGATACCTTCGCGGCCGGAGATCGTCCGCCAGTACCTGACGTTTCTTGCTGGAAAACAGCAGTGGGAGGTTGCTCGAACGGTGGCGAGCCAGATAGCCGGAACGGCGACGGCGGCCGATCGCCCGATCCTGCTCGATTATTGCGATCGCCGGGTCTCGGCGGGCTTTGGGAGCGACGCGATCACCGTGTGGAACGCGCTCTGCCGGCGTGGTCTCTTGCCTTATCAGACGCTCGACCCTATCAGCGGTCCACATTTGACGGGAAATGATTTCGAGCGTACGCCATATGAAGCCGGATTCGACTGGCGGCAAAACAACCCCTCGGGAGTCACCTGCGTTCTGCGCAACCATGAAATTCGCCTGGTATTTTCGGGATCGCAGCAGGACCAGTGCATGATCCTGTGGCAGTATGTTCCGGTGGAAGCTGCGCGGCAGTACGAGTTGAAATTCGGTGTGCGTGCCCTCGACACGGCGAAAGTGGACGGCGTCGGGTGGAGCGTCTCGGAATTAGCGGGGGCTGTGCTAGGACATGGCGCGGCCCCACTGGATGTTCTGCAATTTCGCGCTGCGAAAAATAATATCGTGAAAGTGGCGCTGGTGTACCAAAGGCCCTTGGGATCTATACCCCTCGAAGGCGCCGTAGCGGTTAGCAATCTTAGTATGGAACGAATGCCATGAGGCGCCTCGCCGTTGCGCTGGCGGCGCTGCTCTTTTTCGGAATTCTAACGATGTGGGTGGAGGAGCTCTGGGCATGGAGCGCATTCCAGGTGGGTATTTTCCTCCTTTCGGCATTGCGACTGTTGCAGAAAAAACCGGTGCAGTTCCGCTCCGTGTGTATCCCCCTCGCCGCGGCGGCCGTTTGGCCACTGCTGCAACTTGTCTCCGGACAGACTTTAGCGCGGGCCGAAACCTGGACTGCGCTGTTGACTTGGGAGACGTTTCTTTTGGTCTTCCTGTTGGCATGTGACGCATTCGCTGACGTGGAGGCGCGCACCTGGTTCCTGAAGACCGCGTCCTTGGGCGGCTCCCTGCTGGCGGCGCTTTCCGTCGTTCAAAAATATTCGTCGGGGGGCAAGATCTTCTGGCTCTTCCCGAGCGGGTATGCTGCCGACGTTCTCGGTCCATTTGTGAATCGCAACCAATTCGCCGCCTGGATCGAACTGCTGCTGCCGACCGCCCTCTATTTTGCTGTGAAGGACCGCCGCTGTGTCGCGCTTTACGGGACCGGCGCGGCGATTTTGTTCAGCTCGGTGATTGCGAGTGGGGCCCGGATGGGATCGGTTCTTGTCCTTGCGGAGGCCGCGGGCGTAATTCTTCTTTTCGCTGCGCGTCACAACTTACCGCGCAGGACGCTCGTAATCCGGTCAGTTCAGCTCGCTGGACTGGCCGCAATCGCTGTCGCACTGGCGGGCAGCCAGACTTTGCGAACGAGACTAGAATCCTTCGGCCCTGAGCCATTGCGCGTGGACGCTCTGCGGGCATCTATAAAAATGATCGGGGACCACACGTGGACGGGGATTGGTCTCGGCGCATGGTCCATCGTGTATCCCAGGTACGCCGCGATTGACACCGGGGTTTTCATGAACCAGGCACACAACGATTGGGTTCAGTGGGCGGCCGAGGGCGGCGTTCCGTTCCTGCTCCTGCTGGTTCTTTTGACAGCGCAATTGCGTAAACCGGCACTCCGGTCAATTTACGGAGTGGGTGTCATTGCATTCCTGCTGCACTCATTTGTGGACTACCCGATGCAGCAACGGCCGGCGCTGGCTTGTTGGTTTTTCGCCATTGCAGGCGCCGCCGTCGCAGTGAGGAATGTAGGCGCCTCGCGGGTGGCCGAGGCTGTCGGCGGCGAGCTTGTGATCCAAGACGAGTTTCCATAGACGGTCCACGCCAGCGCGCCGAAGAGTTGCGGGTCCGCGTTCCGTCTGGCGGCTACTTCCTTGCGTGGAACTGGCTCTCCCGATGCTTCAGATGAGCTCGGCGAAGGTTCGATAGCCTATAGTCGTGACCCGTAATGCGGGGGAGTCTGAGCCACTTCCAGCGCCCCAAACCAGGCGCCTGATCCGCAAACCCATCGGTAATGTTCGGCAGAATCACACCACGGTCAACCGCCGCTGCTTTGTAAACTTTTTGGATGTTCGTGAGATATTGGGCGCAGAGCTTGGGGACGTTCACGAAGATGTCGTAATCCACTGCGACGCTATGTTGATCCTGATGTGTCGCGCGTGTGTATTCCTCAAGCGTTCCAAATCCGCGCACTTCTAAAGAGCTTTCGCGGCCCGAGGGCCACCCGGCGACTGGGCCGCTGTAGTCCGCGTTGACCTTTGCGGCGGCGAGTCCATTCGAACGAGAATGCCGCTCCTGGGAAGTTCGGGCGGCAGGGCGGTTTCCTGTTCGCCGTTGGGGATGAAGCAATTCTTGCCGTTGGTTACAGAAAGATAGATTGCCTGACTCAATTGTTTTCCAAAGAGGGTTGTCGAGGTATCGATCGAACTCACATCGTCGATTAGAAAGTGGGGCCGAATAAGAATATCGTCGAAACGAGCTCGATTGGCGTGAAGAGGTACTTCGTTATCGGACCCCTCCCCCAAGTAGTCCGAGGCGAGGGGGTCCAGTTTAACTTTGGCCAACTTGGCGAAGTCGAAGACGGTCGGCTTTGAGCAGAGGATCGGCTGCCACAAATTGACAAAAGTTGAGCACTGCCTGGCGTCGGATCATGCGAGGCACTCTCCAGAAATGCGATCAATGATAGAGCGCTTGGCGGCAAAATTCTGATCTCCTTCTTGGAGTCTCGCGATATTCACCTGAAGGGCAACGCGACAGAAACCGACACGCTCCAGAGGAGGATGATGATCTATCACCGTTTGCGTCGAGCGATTGGGTGTGATAGTGTCTCGAACACGGGAGAAAACCTTGACGAAACCCTGCCGTTTTTTCGCTTTGGCATTCGCCGCATTCTTCGGATGCTGGCAAGCCGCCGGTCAAACAACAGCCGCCTTGAACGGAGTGGTCACGGATCCGAGTGGCGCCATGGTTCAAGGCGTCAAAGTCTCCATAACAAATGTAGACACTGGCATGCGGCGCGAAGCTGTCACCAATGACTCCGGTCTCTACGAATTCCCGCTTCTCCAGCCTGGTGCCTATAGCATCATCGCGCAAAAGACGGGCTTCAAACAGACCAGCCAAAGTGGAATCCGGCTGGAGGTGAATCAGACGGCGCGCATCGATCTCACCATGCAACTCGGCGCGGTCAGCGAGACAGTGGAAGTGACCGCGGCTGCGCCTCTGCTCGAATCCAGCACTTCCGCGGTAGGTCAAGTGGTCGAGTCGAAAGCGGTCAGCGATTTGCCGCTCAATGGGCGGAACTTCGCTCAACTCGCCATCCTCAGTCCGGGCGCGATCGGAGTTGGTTATGGGCCGGCCGGCACAATCGGGAGCGGCTCGCGACCTGACGATACACGGCCCGGCGCCGAGTTGATGGTGAACGGCAATCGCGAAATGTCGAACAATGTAATGCTCGATGGCGTGGACGATAACTTCCGCCGCAACGCCCTGATCACGGTGCGGCCGAGCGTCGAGGCCATCCAGGAATTCAAGATGCAGACGAATCTGTTCGGCGCCGAACAGGGCCGCAGCTCCGGCGCTACGGTCAACGTCATCACCAAGAGCGGCACCAATAATTACCACGGCAGCGCTTTCGAATTCCTGCGCAACAACGATCTCGACGCGCGCAATTTCTTCAACGCCGCCGGCACCACCGCGCAGCCGCCGTTTCACCAGAATCAGTTTGGCGCAAGTTTCGGCGGACCGATTGTCCACAACAAGATTTTCTTCTTCACGGACTATGAAGGCTTTCGCAAGCAGCAGGGCACCGTCACCAGCGTGAACACGGTTCCGACTGTTGCCGAGCGCAGCGGCAACTTCAGCGCGGTTCGGCCCATCTACGATCCGGCGTCGGTGACTTCGACTCCAGCGACAGCGAGCGGTTATACGCGCACAGAGTTCCCTGGCGACATCATTCCGGCCAGCCGGTTTGATTCGGTCACCTCCCGTCTGATTCAGGCTTACCCGCTGCCGGTCACATCCGGATTGACGAGCAACCAGTTCACGAATCCCGTGCTGGGTCAACAATACGATCAAGGCGATGCACGCGTCGACGATTCGTTAAGCGCCAAAGACACGATCTTCGCCCGCTTTTCCCGCCAGGATACCCGAACCCAGACGCCGTCGACCTTCGGCTTCCGCAATGTTCCCGGCGTGTCGATTCCTCTCAATCTCGGCAACAGCACCACCTACGCAGGCACAAATGCGCAGACCGCGTACAATGCCGTGGCCAGTCTCACCCATGTCTTCAGTCCGACTTTTATCATGGATATCCGCATGGGCTTCTCCCGTTTCGACATGCATAACCTCGATGCCCAGGCGCCTTCCAGCGGACCGGGCCTTGGCACGCAACTGGGCGTGCCGAATTCCAATCAGTTGCCTCAGGCGAACGGCATGCCGATCTTCTCCCCGAGCGGATACACCGGTATCGGCGGTCCCGCTTCGATTCCGACCATTCGTCTGGAAAATACCTTCAACCCTGTGGTCAACTTCACCAATATCCGCGGGAAACACACGCTGAAGTTCGGCACAAGTCTTGTGCGCCGCCAGATTATTGACTATCAGATGAACCAGGGCAACGGGCTTTTCAACTTCGATACCAACTTCACCGCTAACCCGAACAGCCCTGCCGGTACGGGCGACGGAATAGCCGGTTTTCTGCTGGGTGCTTATAGCTCCCTATCGCAGGATCTGCAGTTAGTTTGGGCCGGCTACCGAGTGCTGGAAATGGGCACGTACATTGCGGACGACTGGAAGGTGACGAACCGGCTGACGCTCAACCTCGGTCTGCGCTATGAGTTCTTGCCGCCTCCGGTCGAGGTTGCCGATCGAATGATGAATCTCAACAATCAGACTGGGAAAGTCATGATTGCCGGCTTCAATACGGGCCGCCATGTCGGCATCAACACGCAGTACAGGATGTTTGCGCCGCGTTTCGGATTCGCCTATCAACTGGCCCACAACACGGTGCTGCGCGGCGGTTTCGGTTTATTCTTCAATGCCAACGGCTCGGGAGGAGGGTTGTACCGGATGCACCGGTATCTTCCATTCGCCGCATCCGATGCGGTGACGGTGAACGAGCTTTCGCCGAACTATCCAAAGGTCCAGAATGGCCTCCCTCTGCCGCCGTCGACGGATTTCGCCACGGTTTCAAACAATCCTGTGGGCAGCTTCCTGACGGTGCCATCGAATTACAGCAACGCGTACGCGGAACAGTTTAATTTTGGCGTAGAGCACGAGCTGAAGGCCTCGAACATCGTGCTGAAGGCATTTTATCTGGGCAACCTGGGTCGTCACTTGGATATCAATTACAACTACAATCAGGCGGTCCCGGGACCCGGCGCGATCGCGCCGCGCATGCCGCTTTACAGCATTGCACCGGGCGTGGTGGGCGACACGGTGACGGCCACGGATGGCAATTCCGAGTACCACGCGCTGCAATTGACCGCCGAGAAGCGATTCTCTAATGGCTTGAGTTTTATGAGTGCGTATAGCTTCGCCCATGCGATCGACAATGTTCCTCTGCAGGAAGGTGGAAACGGGGAAGGCCCGATACCGCAGGATCCCCGTTACCGGTTTCTCGATCGGGGCGACAGTTTATTCGATATCCGGCATCGCTTTACTCAGACTTTGCTCTACGACTTGCCGTTTGGACAAGGCAAGCGGTTCCATTTCGGACAAAAGTGGGCAAACACAGCGTTCGGCAACTGGCAGGTGAACATGATCCTGTCCACGCAGACGGGACTTCCATTCGCGCCTGTTCTGGCCAACTCGGTCGCCAACACAGGGGCTTCGAGCCGCCCGAATCTGGTTGCCGATTGGCACATTTCGAATCCGACCATCACGCATTGGTTCAACACCGCGCTGAACACCGCCGGAGCGCCGTGGATGACTCCGGCGCAGTTTACCTACGGGAATGCCGGGCGGGGAATTCTGCGAGGTCCTGGCCGCACCGATGTGGATTTTTCGGTGTTTAAGGAATTTCCTGTCACTGAGCGGTTCCGTCTACAGTTGCGCGGCGAGTTCTTCAACATTCTGAATCATCCGCAATTCGATTTGCCTGGCCAGACAATTGGGAGTCCGAGTGCCGGGGTGATTACAGCCACGGTCGGCACGCCTCGCGACGTTCAGCTCAGTTTGCGCTTGCAATTCTGAGGGCTGACGACCAAGGTTCTGCGGAACTCAAAGACTCTGGAGAAGGGCGCGCTGGTTGGTTGATTCGATACCACTCTGACTGGTCGGATCTTCAGCGGAAGAGGCATCGTATCTCGTAGGGTTCGCTTAGATAGATTCCGTTGAATCAGGAGGAAGCTCACCAGCCCTTGGCGCGGCGGATGAAATCCATCGGAAGGCAAACCCCGTGAAGGTCTTACGGACAAGCGCGGAAAATTCCGGCTCTTCCATCGATCGCAAAGCTTCGACCAGAGCATAATGTTCACGCCCCATTGCCGCAGTCATTGGGTGACCACTTGCGAGCACGACGAATGCGAACAGGGGCGCCATCAACCGCTCCAACGTTTCGGCCAGAAAGGGATTGCCAGAGAGCTTCCAGCAGTACCGGTGAAATTCAACGTCGCACTCCAGGAACTCCCGGCGATTGTCCCTCTCCCCCGCTTCGACCAACCGGTCTACCAGACACTTCAGGTGATCCAGATCGGACTTGGTGACGAGCGGGCGAGCCCATTGCAACGCAAGAGTCTCCAGTTCCACCCGCAACGTATAGAGTTGGCGGACTTCGTCGGCATCAAACGAGGTTATGAAAGTCCCTTTGTTCTTGACCCGGCGCACGAATCCTTCGTGCTTCAGGGAGATGAGAGCCTCGCGCACCACTGGCGTTCCGACATTCATCTGCTTTGCAATCTGGCGTTCCACGATCACCGCACCGGGCTTGAGCATGCCTGAGAAGAAGGCATCCTTCAAAGCAGCGACTACCCCTTCAGCCAATGAGACGGCTTCGAGTTGACTGAACACAGCAATATCCTCTTTTGCCTGGCGAGGCAGGAGCTATTCAGGGACGATGATAGCACAGCAAAAGGTCGTCAAAAGTACCGATTTAGCTGTTTTTACACATTCCGTGCAGCAGTTGCGGAAGATCGTCGATGATCGATCATATATAGCCGATTCTGAACTCGTTTGCCAACCCGATTCTTATCCGCATGGGAAATGATAGAGGCTGGTGAAAATATTCGAGAGGGAAACGCCAAAGTTCTCGGGAATACCAAACTAGCCCACGAAGGCCGATCGCGGGCCCTCAAGATTCGCAAGCAAACGCCGCTGCGAGTCCGCGACCCAGGCTCCGTTTTGCGGGCGTTTATTAGGAGTAACAAGGCGAGCCGGGCTTTGCATGTTCGTTTCATTTATGAACGCGATCAAATTCTTTTTCTTGTGCCTCGCGGGAGGCTTTGCGATACTTCGATCATGTCGCTTAACAGGCTGGGAAGGAATACGCGGGCGCTGATTTCCCTGCATGTTTTCCTGCGACTGACCAGCATGGATGTTTGCTGCGGCCCTCCTGCCTCCCTATAGTTCTTCGATTCGGCAACAGTTCCAAGCCAATTCCAAAACTGATGGAGAGAGTAGCTATGAGCGATACGTTCGTCCTCTGGGAAGAGGTGTTGCAACCGGGCGCAACGTGGTCCCATGTGTTGAAGAGAGGCACCACCCTGCGTCTCTCCGACATGGAAGGCGGGGCGAATGTGGGTGCGCTGTTCTATAACTTTGAATGCCCGTCCGAGCGCTACAACATGCCGGATACACTCAAGGCGCAACACGTCGCGCGGCTGAGCAAGGGCTGTGTATTGTATTCCGACATGGGCCGCATTCTTTGCTCGATTACCGAAGACACCGCCGGCTGGCATGACCCGATCGGAGGCGCCTCAAATGCCAGGCTGGTGGATGTGAAATATGGGCCCTCTTCCTATCAGGACTGCCGGAATGACTATTACAAGAATGCGCACACCAGTTTCCTGGTAGAGCTGGGGAAGTGGGGCCTCGGGCCACGAGATCTCACCTCCAACATCAATTTCTTTAGCCGCGTCAATGTATCCGGCGACGGCGCCATGTCTTTCGAAGAGGGCAACTCGAAACCTGGCTGTTATCTGGACCTGCGCGCCGAGATGAACGTACTCACAATTCTAAACACGTGCCAGCATCCGCTCGATCCGTCTCCGAAATATAGTCCGAAGCCCGTACGGCTATCGATCAGGCGCGTCCCGGCGCCGGGGCCGGACGATCCTTGCCGCGTGTTCCGGCCCGAGAACGGAAGAGGGTTCACGATAACGGAGCGCTACTTCCTGTGACGCAAAGCAAACTCGATCCCGGCAACGCGGTGTATTCGGCCACGATCCTGGCAGGCGATCCGTGGATACACGAGATCAGGAAAGGCCAGTATTTCCGCATCGTAGATCTGCACGGAAACCAAGCAGTGGACACTCTGTTTTACAACGCGCATGACTATTCGGATCGATATAGCGCGCAGGGCACAATCCAGAATCAGCGCAACCTCTATCTGAGCGCAGGAACTCAACTCTTATCTACGGAAGGCACCGTTCTGCTGACCATTACAGCGGATACGTGCGGGCGGCACGACACGCTTGGCGGAGCCTGCGCCAACGAGAGCAACATGGTGCGCTACGCCATCGAAAAACGGCATATGCATGCGTGCCGCAGCAGTTTCCTGAAAGCCATCACCGAGTGGGGGCGTGGTCTGTCGAAGCGCGACATCCCCAACAACATCAACTTCTTCATGAATGTGCCTGTTACTCGGGAGGGCGGGCTCACTTTCGAAGACGGAATATCCGAACCTGGGAAGTATGTAGAGATGCGCGCGGAAACCGATGTGCTCGCATTGATCAGCAACTGCCCGCAACTCAATAATCCCTGCAATGCATATGATCCGACCCCCGTGCAGGTCCTGATCTGGGATGCCTAGGGAAGGTCATGTTTCAGAAAGTCCTCATCGCTAACCGTGGCGCCATCGCCTGCCGGATTATACGAACGCTGCGAAGCATGGGCATTGCCTCGGTCGCCGTCTATTCGGAGGCCGACCGCCACTCGTTGCACGTAGAGCAAGCAGACGAGGCCGTCCTGATCGGTCCGCCTCCTGCCGCACAGAGCTACCTTTCCATTTCGTCGCTCATCGCCGCGGCGCGAAAAACCGGCGCGAACGCAATCCACCCGGGGTACGGATTCCTCAGTGAAAACGCGGGGTTCGCTGAGGCTTGCGCCGAAGAAGGAATCGTGTTCATAGGTCCGACGCCGGAACAGATACGTGCGTTCGGCCTGAAGCACACTGCGCGCAGTATCGCTGCTCAAAATGGCGTGCCTCTTTTGCCCGGTACCGAATTACTTGGGGGCGCCGGGGAAGCATTGAGGGGAGCCGCAACGATCGGCTATCCGGTAATGCTGAAAAGCACCGCGGGAGGCGGCGGCATCGGCATGCGTCTCTGCCATTCCGAGGCCGAGCTTGCCGAAGGCTTTGAAGCGGTACAGCGCTTGAGTAAGGCCAGCTTCGGTACCGGTGGCATGTACCTCGAGAAATTTGTTTCGCAGGCGCGCCACATTGAAGTGCAGATCTTCGGAGACGGCTTGGGGTCGGTGATCGCACTTGGAGAACGCGACTGCTCTGCGCAACGGCGTAATCAGAAAGTAATTGAAGAGACGCCGGCGCCGGGAATCTCCGGCGAGGTTCGGGCCAGTCTCCTCGAATCCGCGGTTCGCCTCGGCAGGGCGGTACGCTATCAATCCGCCGGCACCGTTGAGTTCATCTACGATAACGCTTCGTCAAAGTTTTACTTCCTCGAAGTGAACACGCGCCTACAGGTAGAGCACGGCGTTACGGAAGAGGTAACCGGCATCGATCTTGTGGAATGGATGGTGCGGCAAGCGGCTGGAGAATCGCCGTGCTTGAATGGAACCGCCATTCAACGCAACGGCTGCTCGATTCAGGCGCGCCTGTATGCAGAGGATCCCGCGAAGTCGTTTCAACCCTCCGCAGGGCGCCTCTTGAACGTCGCGTGGCCGGAGAATGCAAGGATTGAAACGTGGGTCGAGCCGGGGACGGAAATTACGCCGTTTTATGACCCGATGCTCGCAAAGATCATCGTGCGGGGTCCAACTCGCGAGGCCGCACTGGAAGAGCTAAGGATGGCCCTCGGCGAATGTGAAATCGCAGGCATTGAGACGAATCTCTCTTACCTTCGCCAAGTCTGCGGCGACGAGGATTTCTCGAGAGGCGGCATCACGACTTCGTTTCTGGGCAATTTCGATTATCGCCGTAGCGCTATCGACGTTCTGGAAGCCGGCACGCAGACGACGGTTCAGGACTACCCCGGACGCCTTGGCTACTGGCACGCCGGAGTGCCTCCCTCCGGCCCGATGGATCAATTGGCATTCCGGCTTGCTAACCGGCTGGTGGTCAATCCGCAGGACGCGGCGGGAATCGAGATCGCCGTGACGGGCCCCACACTGCGTTTTGCGTGCGATGCTGTGATCGCGCTGACCGGTGCGGACTTCGGGGCGCGTCTCGACGGAGAACCTGTCGC
>Ga0207695_10001993_pt1 | contig 31517 bp, 36 predicted proteins | sample KBSC54metaG_FD_184354 | JGI IMG/M metagenome (GOLD analysis project Ga0207695, IMG submission 184354) | Corn rhizosphere microbial communities from Kellogg Biological Station, Michigan, USA - KBS C5-4 metaG (SPAdes) (version 2) | ecosystem: Host-associated > Plants > Roots > Rhizosphere > Soil... | reverse complement strand
CCGATATGCAATGCGCCGGCCGGCTGCTCCTCGACATGGAACGGCATCGCGCGCGCCTCGAAATGGCGGCCGAGCGTCTCGGCGATGTCGCGCAGCATGCCGGGTCTGATACGGATGCTCATTGCATGCCCTCCATTCGCGTTCGCGGCGCCGCGCCCGCCGGCGGTGCACGCACGGGCGGATCGCGCAAAGGCGGTTCGCGTTCCGGCGGCGCATGCCCGGGCGGATCGCCTTCGGGTTCGCGGTACGGTTCCGGCATGTCGGGCGGCACGTCGTCGGGATCGGGCGGCTCCGGGTCCGGCTCCACGTCGGGCATCGGCGGGTCAGGCCGGTGCAGCCACTGATCGCGGTCGTGATTCATCTGCACTCCATAGGGGCGCTTCGTTGCGTTGTCTGACGGATGTGGCCAGGGTCCGCAATCCGTGTGCCGTCCGTTCGCGGCACCCGCACGCCGGCGCTGCTGCGCATACGCGCGCGCTCGCGGCGCGCGCCGTGCATTCGCTACACCGTTCGCTGCAATTCTTGCAAGCGCGCCGCTACGCGTCGTACGCGGCCATCACGAGCCACAGCTCGCGGCCGTCGTCCCGCACACGCGCCGCCAGCGCATACGGGTCGGCCGGCTCGCATGCCCGCTGCAGCGCGAAGCGCGCCGGCTCGGTCGAGCCGAACGTCTCGTCGCCGAGCGGCCGCACGTCGGCCTTGCCCTCGAACATCCGGCGCTCGGGCCGGTAGATCAGCGGTTCGTGTTTCCACGTATCGAAATGGCTCTTCACCGAATCGAATCCGCCGCCGCATACGTTGATCTCGTAGCGTACGCCTGGTCGTCGTTTCGGAATCATCGTCGTGTCTCCGCTTGATGCGCGCACCGCAGGCACCGGGTGCGCCGCGCGTTGCTGCCATGGTCGTCTTCGTCTTCGCCGCCGACGTGGCAAATCGCGTGCCGCGTGCGATCCGGGAACGGCCGTTGCGGGAAATCGGCGTCATCGTCACCGATACGGAGCTTCGCCATGAAGGATTCGACCCGGTCCGGCCACGACGCGCCGGAGCGCAAGCAGCGACCCTCCCCATCGCAGCCGCTGAAGCCTGAGGACCGCACGCACACGCGCCATTCGGAACGCCATATCGACAAGCAGCTCGAGGACACGTTTCCGGCGAGCGACCCGCCCGCGACCGGCGGCATCACGCGCATCGAACCCGACACGCCGCCCGGCACGCACGACGAAGGGCCGTGGCAGGACAAGCGCGAACGCCGCGACAGATGACGGCGACGAACGACAGGCCGCGTGCGCCGCACGGCATGCGGTTTGCTGAATGTGCCGAAGCATCGCCCACACCCAACCCGCAAGGAGGACTTTCATGCATCGCGTCAACGAAATCATGTCGCAGGACGTCGTGTGCATCGCGCCGACCGACTCGATCCGCCATGCCGCGCAATTGATGGAGCGCTACGACATCGGCGCGCTGCCCGTGTGCGACAACAACCGGCTGATCGGGATGGTGACGGACCGCGATCTCGCGGTGCGCGCGATCTCGGCCGGCAAGCCGCCGGAGACGCGGATTCACGAAGTCGCGTCGGGCCCGATCGAATGGTGCTTCGACGACGATTCGCTGGAAGAGATCCAGCACTACATGGCAGACGCGCAGTTGCGCCGCCTGCCCGTCGTCGATCACGACAAGCGGCTGGTCGGCATGCTGTCGCTCGCGGACATCGCGACGCGCTCGGCCGGCCCGACGCATGACGACGTCGCGAACACGCTCGAAGGCGTGTCGCAGCCGAGGCAGACGTGACGGGTCGAGCCTTTGCTTCGCCCCGTCCCGACCACCCGCGCGACCCGCGGCCCGCCCGGGTACGATCGCGCACCACGCAGCCTGGAGGAAACACCATGCAGACTTCCAATCAAGGTCAGACCCGCATCATCGGCAAGGGCGCCGCAACGGCGGCCGGCCCCGGCCCCGACGTCATGGCGGCCAACACGCTGGAAGGCGACAAGGTCTATACGACCGACGGCGACGACGTCGGCAAGATCAAGGACATCATGCTCGACGTGCGCTCGGGCCGCATCGCGTACGCGGTGCTGTCGAGCGGCGGCCTGCTCGGCATCGGCGACAAGCTGCTCGCGATCCCGTGGAGCGCGCTGACGCTCGACACCGAGCGCAAGTGCTTCCTGCTGTCGGTGTCGTCGGAGCGGATCAAGAACGCTCCCGGCTTCGACAAGGACCACTGGCCGGCAATGGCCGATCCGCAATGGGCCGAGCCGCTGCACGAGTACTACGGCAGTACGCCGTACTGGAGCCCCGGCGACGAGCTCGGGCTGACCGATCCGACCGAGGAACTGAACAATCCGCGCACACGCGACCCTCATTGAGCGTTCGCGACCGGCCGACACGCCCCGCGCATGCGGGGCTTTTTTTTCGTCTGCCGGCCGCCCCTATTGATAACCATACGACATCAATTCATCCAAAAATCGCACTTATCGTTTCTCCGTCTCCGGGTGAACATTGCCAAAACGACAATCGATCGCCTTCCGCGCATTGTCAGGATTTTTCTGGAGACACCCCGATGCACCCCTCGCCCAGCCTTCCGACCGGACGTTCGAAGGCCGCCGCGGTATTCCGCGTCACGGCCGGCAACTTCCTCGAGCAGTTCGATTTCTTCCTGTTCGGCTTCTATGCGACGCAGATCGCCGCCGTGTTCTTTCCCGCCGCGAGCGAGTTCGCTTCGCTGATGATGACGTTCGCCGTGTTCGGCGCCGGCTTCCTGATGCGGCCGCTGGGCGCGATCGTGCTGGGCGCGTACATCGACGACGTCGGCCGCCGCAAGGGTCTCATCGTCACGCTGGCCATCATGGCAAGCGGCACCATCCTGATCGCGTTCGTACCGGGCTACGCGACGATCGGCCTGCTCGCACCCGCGCTCGTGCTGATCGGGCGACTGCTGCAGGGCTTTTCGGCGGGTGCCGAGCTGGGCGGCGTGTCGGTCTATCTTGCCGAGATGGCCACGCCCGGCCGCAAGGGCTTCTATACGAGCTGGCAGTCCGCCAGCCAGCAGGTCGCGATCGTCGTCGCGGCGGGCCTCGGCTTCGCGCTCAATCAATGGCTCAGCGCATCGGCCATCGCCGCATGGGGATGGCGCGTCCCGTTCTTCGTCGGCTGTACGATCGTGCCGTTCATTTTCATGCTGCGTCGCAATCTGGAGGAAACGCAGGAATTCAAGGCGCGCCGGCATCGTCCCGGCATGAAGGAAGTGTTCGGTACGCTGGTCCAGAACTGGGGCGTGGTTCTCGCAGGCATGATGCTGGTCGCGATGACGACCACGAGCTTCTACTTGATCACGGTCTACGCGCCGACCTTCGGCAAGACGGTTCTGCACCTGAGCACCGCGGACAGCCTGCTCGTGACGCTGTGCGTCGGCGTGTCGAATTTCGTCTGGCTTCCGATCGGCGGTGCGCTGTCGGACAGGATAGGCCGCCGGCCGCTGCTCGTCGGCATGACGGTGCTCGCGATCGCGACCGCCTATCCTGCGCTGTCGCTGCTCGCTCATGCGCCGTCGTTCGTCAACATGCTGCTCGTGCTCCTGTGGCTGTCGTTCATGTACGGGATCTATAACGGCGCGATGATCGTCGCGCTGACGGAAGTGATGCCGGTGGAGGTGCGCGTGGCAGGCTTCTCGCTCGCCTACAGCCTCGCGACGGCCGTATTCGGCGGCTTCACGCCCGCCATCTCGACGGCGCTGATTCACATGACCGGCGACAAGGCTGCGCCGGGCTACTGGATGAGCCTCGCCGCGGTGTGCGCGCTGCTTGCGACGTTCGCGCTCTATCGCCGCCGGACGCCGACGCTGACACCCGCGCACTGACGCCCCATGCCGAGCAACCTGCCCCGACTCCGCACGACCACAACCATGAAAAACCTGCTCCTGAAACTGTGCGCGACCGCGCTCGTCGCCACCTCCGCAGTCGCCGCGAACGTACAAGCCGCCGAGCTGCACGTGATGAGTTCGGGCGGCTTCACCGCGGCCTACAAGCTCCTTGGCCCGCAGTTCGCGTCCCGCACGGGCAACACGCTCGACACCGCGCTCGGTCCGTCGATGGGCAAGTCGCCCGAGGCGATTCCGAACCGGCTCGCGCGCGGCGAGCCTGCCGACGCGGTGATCATGGTCGGCTACGCGCTCGACGATCTGATCAAGCAAGGCAAGGTGATCCCCGGATCGCGCGTCGAGCTGGCCGATTCCCGCATCGGCATGGTCGTGCGCGAAGGCGCGGCGAAACCCGACATCAGCTCGACCGAAGGCCTGAAGCAGGCGCTGCTGCACGCAAAGTCGATCGCCTACTCGGATAGCGCGAGCGGCGTCTATATCGAGCGGGAGTTGTTCAGGAAGCTCGGCATCGAGGATCAGGTGAAAGCGAAGGCGAAGATGGTCCCGCGGATCCCGGTCGCGTCCGTGGTCGCGAACGGCGACTACGAAATCGGCTTCCAGCAGGTGAGCGAACTGCTGCCCGTCCATGGCGCGACCTTCGTCGGCAAGATTCCCGAATCGCTGCAGTCGGTCACACGCTTCGCCGCCGGCATCCCCGTCGGCGCGCAACATCCAACGGAAGCGAAGGCACTCCTCGACTATCTCGCGTCGCCCGACGTGCGGCCGGAAGTGAATTCGACCGGACTGGATTCCGTCTCCGCACAGTAAGCACGAACCACGGGAAGGCGTGCGTCAGACAGCCTTCCCGTCGCGCCCGGCGTTGTCCGCGGCATCATCGGCGCAGTTCAGGTTCGCCGGCTCGGCCGCGCTCAGCATCCGCGCGAGCCGCTCACGATCGCACTCCCCTTCCCACGACGAAACGAAGATCACCGCGCACGCATTGCTGATCACGCTCGTCAGCGCGCGCGCCTCGGACATGAAGCGATCGATGCCGACCAGCAGCGCGACCCCGGCAACCGGCAGGTCGGGCATCACGGCGAGCGTCGCGACGAGCGCGACGAGCCCGCTGCCGGACACGCCGGCCGCCCCCTTCGACGTAAGCAGCATGACGGCGAGCATCGCCGCGATTTGCGGCGCGGAAAGCGGCACGTCGCACGCCTGCGCGATGAACAATGCCGCGAGCGTCAGGTAGATCGCCGTGCCGTCCAGGTTGAACGAGTAGCCGGCCGGCAGCACGAGGCCCACGACGCCCTTGTCGCACCCCAGCGACTCCAGCTTGACGATCAGCCGCGGCAACACCGGCTCGGTGGACGAGGTCGCGAGGACGATGAGCAATTCCTCGCGCAGGTAGCGCAACAGCCGCCACAGCGCGAAACCGTGCAGTCGTGCGAGCGGCGCAAGCACCAGCGCGACGAACAGCACGCAGGCCACGTAGAACGACGCCATCAGCCTCGCGAGCGAGCCGACCGAGCCGATGCCGAAGCGGCCCACCGTGAACGCCATCGCGCCGAATGCGCCGAGCGGCGCGAGCCGCATGATCATCGCGAGCACGCGAAAGACGATCTGCGCGACGCCGTCGATCAGCGCCAGCACGGGCCGACCGGCCTGCGGATACGCATTCAGCGAAAAGCCGAACAGCAGCGACAGCAGCAGCACCGGCAGCACCTCGCCCTTCTGGAACGCGCCGAGCAACGTATCGGGGATCACGCTCAGCGCGAACTCGACGAGCCCGTGCGGTTGCGCATGCCGTACATATTGCGCGAGGATGCTCGAATCGAGATGGCGCACGTCGACATGCATGCCGGCGCCGGGCCGCAGCACGAACGCGGTGACGAGCCCGAATGCGAGTGCGGCGGCGGTCAGCAGATAGAACAGCACCAGCGCGCGCACGATCGTGCGCCCGATGGCCTTGCCGTTCGCCAGCGACGTGATGCCGGAGACGATCGTGCAAAACACGATCGGCGCGATCATCATCCGCACGAGGCCGACGAATGCATCGCTGAGCGGCTTGAGCAGCGCGCCCGCCGACGGCCAGAAGTGGCCGACGCTCACGCCGAGCACCATCGCCAGCAGAACCTGCACGTAGAGCGAACGGAGCGGTCTTGCCAGCCTCACGATGCGGTGTTCCCCGATGTCCTGTTTGTGTTCTTGATCTTCGTCACTTCGATGCATCGCTGCTTGCGGCGCCGGCGCGTTTCGCATCGACGATCGCCCGGTGAAACTCCTCCGCGGCCGGCGTCAGCGCGCGCCCGCGCCGTTTCACGATGCCCACCCGGCGCTTGACCACCGGTTCGACGAGGGGCACGCTCGTGAGCACGGGATGGTCGTGTCCGGGCATCGCCATCGACGGTACCGCGGCGACGCCGAGCCCGGCTTCGATCAACCCGAGCAGGGTCGTCACGTGGCGCGTCTCGCACACGCTCGGCGCCCGCGGCGCGACGGTCGTCAATGCCTGGTCGAGCAGCAGGCGGTTGCCGGAAGTCTTGTCCACCGACACATACTCGTACTCGTAGAGCTCGTTCCAGGTCACGCGCTTCTTGCGCGCGAGCGGATGATCGCGCCGGCACGCGGCAACAAACCGTTCCTGCAGCAGCAGCTTGAACTCGATCTCCGGCTCCTGGCTGCCCATGAAACTCACGCCGAAATCGGCCTCGCCGCTGATGACCGCGCCCAGCACCTCGTTCGCGCTCGCATCCAGCAGCTTGACCCTGATGCGCGGAAAGCGGCGATGATAGCTCGCGATCACGTTCGGCAAGAAGTAGTAGGCCACCGACGGCACGCATGCAATCGTCACATGACCGAGGCGGCTCGACGAAACGTCGCGGATGCCGAGCAGCGCGACGTCGAGATCGTCCAGCAGTTGCTCGGCGCTCGGCGCGAACACGCGCCCGACGGTGGTCAGCGTGACGCTGCGGGTGGTGCGCTCGAACAACCGCACGCCGAGCGCTTCCTCGAGTTTGTCGATCCGGCGACTCAGCGCGGGCTGCGAAATGCTGATCGCGTCGGCGGCCTTTCGGAAGCTTCCCAGCTCCACCACCGCGCGAAACGCCTGCAAGTCGGTCAAATCGAAGTTGATTCCCACGGGCCACGCCTCCGCATTTCAGATGCCGGGTATTGTGCATGATTCGGGCAAGCTCACCCAGCCCGGAGATGCCCGGCTCCTGCGCCCGCTACGCGCGGTGCCGCAGCGCATCGATCACGACGGAGAACGCGCGCGATGCCTGGCGGCGACCGCCGTCGCGCTCGTATGGTGCGGCACGTCGACGGCGGCCGGATCGTCGCCGGGGATGGGTTGCATCGCGTCTCTCCCCGTCAGCGGATGCAGGCCGGCCGTAAGCTGCGCGCCCATGTCGACTGCATGCGGCATGCCGGTTGCTCCATGTTCCGTATCGTCGATATGGGAGCCATCGATGCGCGGGATGTCGATTTTCCAGCCAGGCCACGCGAGCGCGTCGCTTGCCGCGTGCAGGCCGGCGCGTCGGTTCGCGCAGGCAGCCGCATGCGGCGCGCGAGCCCGCTCAAGAGGCGCCGCATGACGCGCCAGGCGGCCGCTCGTCCGGCCCCTGCCGCCCGCGGAGACGACGCGCCGGCGACGCTCGACGTGTGCCGACGCTGCGCACTGTGGGAACACGCGACGCAACCGGTTCCGGGCGCCGGGCCCGTCGACGCAACGATCATGCTGGTCGGCGAGCAGCCGGGCGATCAGGAGGACCGCAAGGGTTTGCCGTTCGTCGGCGCGGCCGGCCGCATGCTCGACCGCGCGCTCGACGAGGCCGGAATCGAGCGCGCGCACGTCTACCTGACGAACGCGGTCAAGCACTTCAAATGGGAGCCGCGCGGCAAGCGGCGCCTGCACAAGACGCCCGCGCAACGCGAGGTCGCCGCGTGCCGCTACTGGCTCGAACGCGAGCTCGACGCGGTGCGCCCGCGCGTGATCGTCGCGCTCGGCGGTACCGCGCTGCGCGCGGTGCTGCAGGACAACGACGCGACGCTCGAGCGCACGCGCGCGCCGGTGCGGACCGCCGAAGGCCGGCTTGTCGTCGCAACCTGCCATCCGTCGTATGTGCTGCGTACGCGCGGCGCCGACTCTCGCGAACACGCATACCTGACGCTCGTCGATGCGTTGCGTACCGCGTCGCGCCTCGCGCGTGGCCACGGCGACGGCCAAGGCCACGGCGACCAAAATGGCAACGACGGCAGCAACGGCGGCCGGCCGGGCGCATCGGGAGACGCAGGATGAGCGGCCCGCGCCGCGGCCTGCGGCCACGAAGCCGTGGTACCGGCGGCTCGGCCCGGGCCTGCTCGCGGGCGCATCCGACGCCGACCCGAGCAACGTCGCCGTCTACGCACCGGCGGGCAGCCAGTTCGGCTTCAACATGCCGTGGATGGTCGTCGGCATGCCGACGTGATCCGGCTCCGGCGAATCGTTGCGCCCACAACGTGATGGCACGTGATGGCAGCCAGGCCGCCGGCAATCCGCCGCTGCCCGGCTGCCGCTCCCGTTACATCATCTTGCCGCGCGAGCGTTCGGCACGCGCCGCATCGGCCGCCGATTCGACCTTCTTCACCTCCTCCGGCGGCGGCAGCACGGCCTTGAAGCCCATCGACTCGATCCACATCTCGCGTGCCCAGCCGCGCGTATGGTACAGGTGATGATCCTCGTCGGCCTCGACCTCGTCGTGCGCGCCCTTCAGCACCTTCGCGGCATCGCCCGACAACTGGTCGGCCGCATAGCCGATCAGCTCCCAGTTCAGGTGGTCCTTGGTCTCGGCGAGCACCACGCATTCGGCCGCGACGATCTGCGCGACGGCCGGATCGGCCTGCTTGCGCGCCTGCTCGATCACGTGGACGAGCGACTTCCCGGTGGCCGCCACCGCGCTGCGCCCGGGCGACTGCGCGTCGGGATCCATGCCGAGCGTATCGAACACCTTGCGCAGCACCTCCTGGTGATGGAGCGTCTCGCGGTGGTACTTCTCCCATTCCTTGTGCAAATCCTCGTCGGTCGCGCACTGCAGCGCAGCCTCGTAGATCTTCGCGCCGCCAAGCTCGGTTTCATACGCCTGACAAAGCAGTTCGCGGATGCCTTCGTGCTTCTGTTGCCGGTGTGCCATGAACGTCTCCAGGATACGGGCCGCACATGCGGCCCGGGGTTGAACGGGCACGCGTCATTGCGCGCCCACCTTGCGCTCGAGCGCCTGCGCCAGGCTCAGGTGATGCCTGAGCGTCGGCAGCGCGGCGCTCGCGAACGCTCGCAGTTCGGCGTCCCCGCCGTCTCGCGCCTCGCCTTCGAACAGCGCGACGGCCTTGCGGTGCGCATCGGGGCCGGCCGCCGCGACGTACGCGACGTCGAAATCGTGGCCGCTCTTGCCGCGCAGCGCCTCGACGTCCGGGTCCACGATCTGATCGGCCTGCGGCTTCATGCCCTTGCGCGCGGCAATCTCGTTCAGCCGCGCGTTCGCCTTGCCGTGATCGGCCACCATGCGCTGCGCGAACGCGCGCACGTCCGGCGACTGCGCCTGCTTCAGCGCAAGCTGGCTCGCCTGCACCTCGGCCTTGCCGGCGATCGCGGCCTTGTCGATGAATTCCGCGTCGCCGCCCTGCGGCGCCTTCGCGATCCGTGCATCGCCCGCGCCCGACGACGGGTCGATCACGCCGCCCGGCGCGCGCGAATTCGACGCGGGCGGCCCGCCCGGCATCTGCGCATGCACGAGGCCCGGGACAGCGAGCGCGAGCGCGGCGAGTGCTGCGATCGTCCAGTTGAAGTGCTTCATCCGTCTTCTCCTTGCTTGGGGCGGCCGGGACCGACAACCGCCAGCCGCCGCCGATCGAACCGCCGTTCGGGTGCGATGTCCGGCCCGTCCCGCCCTCGCGTGCCCTCGCGTGCCCTCGCGCGACCGGACGCGAGCGGCGCGTTGCAGCGATCAGTTCGTCCTGCTCCCCGACGCGGCGGCATCCGGCCGGCGCACCGGATCGAAGTCGCGCCATTCGCCGTCCTGCCAGTCGCCTTCGACGCGCTCGATCGACATCGCGCCGGTCGCGCGCAGCACGTCCTCCGCCGTGTTCGCGGTATCGGGCGTCACGCGCGCGGCCAGGATCACGCCGGTGTCGCTGTGCGCGAGCGCGCCCTTGCCTTCGACGCGCTCGCCGCGCATCCGGCCGAGCGCGCCGCCGAGCGCGCCGAGATACGCGCCGGCCAGCGCGCCGGCGGCCGGCACGAACCACTCGCGCACGCCGAGTGCGTAAGCGGCCAGCCCCGCGACGACACCGATCAGCAACCCGCGCATCGCGCCGATCATCGCGCCGCGGCCGCCCGGCTTCGCCGCCGAATCGGCATATACGTCGCCACCGATCGGAAAGCGCGCATGCTGGCCGCCCGGGTTCAGGAAGAAGATCGACACGTCGTCGGGGCCGAACGCGCGTTCGTACAGGTAGCGCGCCCCGCCTTCCGCTTCGTCGAACGTCGTGAAGCGGCCTGCGACGATCATCGCCATGTTCGTGCTCCTCGTGACGGTGCGCCGCGTGGGCGGCGCGACACGGCGGCGCTTACATCAGCCGCCCGAGTTCCTTCGACACGGACGCCGGCGTGCCGTATTCGCGATCGGGAATGCGCGTGAGCAGGTCGATCACGCCGCGGTCCGCATGCGCGCGCTCCGCGCACTGGACGACGTCCGCCTTGCTCGCCGGATAGTCGAGCCCCTTCAGCGTCTTCCGGATGTCGACCGGGCCCGGCGCCTTGCCGTGCCCGGTCTGGTGGCCGCCCTTGTCGCGGTCCTGCACCGCGCGCTCGCCTTCGTGCGAACGCGAGCGGCTGAGTTCGTGGCCCGTGTGCAATCGGGATGTCATCGAAGCCTCCTTCGGAAAAATGCCGGGCTTGGCTCACGTGGAAGCGCGTCGCGAACGCGCGAGCGCGGCGACCACGAGCGCCGCGCCCAGCGCGACCGCACCCGCGACCTTCGGCCGCTGCACCACCGTGTTGTACGCACAACCGCGCAGCACCGGCCCGTCCATGCCTTCGCGCTCGTGCAGCGCGTGACGCGACTCGTACAGCGCGTTGTCGTCGCGCGGCCGCGCGGGCCGCACCGTGCGCTGGCCGCGCGAGAACAGCGTGGCCGCGACGCGATCGAACAGGTGCGGCGCGTGGTACGCGCTCGCGGACGCGAATTTCGCGGCGCCGCCGACGAACAGCGTGCGGCGCGCGTGCGCGGCCGCGAACAGGATCGCGTCGGCGACGAGGGTAGGGTCATAGATCGGCGGCGGCAGCTTCGCTTCGACGTTCATGTAGTTCTTCGCGTGCATCACGAACATCGTATCGATCGCGGCCGGCTTGATCAGCGTGACGGATACGGGCAGGTGGTCCGCTTCCATCTCGAGCCGCAGTGAATCGGTGAAGCCCTTCACCGCGTGCTTCGACGCGACGTAGGCGCTTTGCAGCGGCACCGGCGCGTCGGACGCCTCGCTGCCCATGTTGATGATCGCGCCGCCGTGGAAATCGCTCTTGCGCCGGAAATGGTCGGCCGCGACGAGCGACCCGTGCACGACGCCCCAGTAGTTGGTATCGAACAGCCGCCGCTGATCCTCGAGCGGCACGGCGGCCGCCGTGCCGAAGATCGACACGCCCGCGTTGTTGATCCACGTATCGAAACCACCATATGTATCGACCGCGGCCGCGGCCGCGCGCTGCAGATCCTCGATGTTGCCGACGTCGCCGGCGACCGGCACCGCGAGGCCGCCGTGCTGGCGGATTTCATCGCACAACGTGTTCAGCGCCTCCTGGTTGCGTGCGAACAGCACGAGCTTCGCGCCGCGCCGTGCCGCCTTGCGCGCGGTGACGAGGCCGATGCCGCTCGTCGCGCCGGTAATCACGATCGTCTGCTCGCCGACCGGTTTGAGCATGCAGTTCATGACTGGACTCCTGTTACGGCGCCGACGTCACTTGGGCCGGATGGTCAGCTGATCGCGCACGCTCCGCACGCCGTCGAGCTGCTTCACGACGCCGACGGCCTGCGTACGCTGCTGCTCGTCGGGCACGCTGCCGGTGAGCGTCACGATGCCGCGCCGCGTCTTCACATGGATGTCGCCGGCCGTCAGGCCGCTCGTGCCGATGAGTTCGGCCTTCGCCTTGGTCGTGATCGTCGCGTCGCGGATCTTCATGCCGGTCGTCGAATGCGACGACGACGACGCGGCGCTGTCGTCGCCGGCGGCGAGCACGTTCGGCGCGACCATTGCGCAGGCCGTGGCCGCGGCGATCGCGACGGCCATGCCGATGCGCTTTGCGGGATGACGACCCGATCGCGGTGACCGGGCTTGCAGCGGGAATATCTTCATCGTGACCTCCTTTCGTCGGGCCGGCATGGCCGGCGGGCACGTGTCACCCGCGCAAGGCGCGTGCCGCGGCGCCAGCGCCGCATGCACGCGCGTGGCGCCTGGTGGAGGTGCTTTCATCCAATGCGTTGTAATTTTTTCGGCGCGCATCTGCCGGGCATGACGATTGCCGGGCGATGGGTGACGGGCGGGTAACGGGCGCGCGTCGACGCCCCTGCCCGCATCGGGCGACATCATGAGGGAATCGCATCGATCGGCGAACGCGCACCGGCGCGGGAAAGGAGATACCCGCGGAACCGTCGGCACGACGGCGCGCTACCGCATGCGCGGCGTCAGCCGGTGCGCTTCGTTACCTGCGCAATCTTGCGCGCCAGTTCGCGCACGTCGACGGGCTTGCACAGATAACCTTCGAACCCGGCTTCGAGCGCGCGGCGTTCGTCGGCAAGGCCCGCGTGCGCGGTCACGGCCAGCACGCGCAGGTCGGACAGCCCGCCGCCGCCGTTCATCGCGCTGCGCCGCAACGCATCGAGCAGCCAGAAGCCGTCGCCGTCCGGCATCGCGAGATCGGACAGCACGACGGTCGGCCGCATGTCGGCGGCCACCGCGAGCGCTTCCCGGCCCGACGATGCGATCGCGACAGTCGCGCCGAACGTGGTCAGCGCGGCGGTCAGGCTCGCGCGCGTCGTTGCATCGTCGTCGACGATCAGGATGCGCTGCGCATCCAGCACGAGCGGCTCGTGACGGCCATCCGCCTGCGCGATCCCCCAGGCCATCGCGCCCATCGGCTGCCAGCCGGCCGGCAGCGTCACCGTAAACGTCGCGCCGCGATTGCGGCCCGCGCTCTCGACGGCCACGCTGCCGCCGTGCAGTTCGACGATATGCCGCACGATCGACAGGCCGAGCCCGAGGCCGCGCCGCGACGACGCGGGCGAATCGTCCGCACGGCGGAACATGTCGAACACGAACGGCGCGAACTCCGCCGCGATACCCTGCCCGGTGTCGGACACGGTCAGCACCACGCGCGTATCGACGCGCGCCAGCGCGACCGTCACGGCGCCGCCGCTCGGCGTGAACTTGAGCGCGTTCGACACGAGATTCGACAGCATCTGCCGCAGCCGCTCGGCATCGCCCGACACGATGCAGGTGGCCGCCGTGCATTCGAACTCGAGCACGATACCGGCCGACGACGCGGCCGTCTGGAACGCGCCGACCGAGTCGGAGAACAGCCGCACGACATCCACCGGCATCGCGTCGAGCTGCAGCTTGCCGGTCGCGAGCGACGATGCGTCGAGGATGTCGCCGACCATCCGCGTGAGCGAGCGAGCGCTGCGGTCGATCGCGTCGATCGCCTGCTGCTGCAGCGCGTCGTCGCCCGCGTTGCGCAGCACCTCGACCCAGCCGTAGATCACGTTCAGCGGCGTGCGCAATTCGTGCGATACCGTCGCAAGCAGCTCGTCCTTCAGGCGGTTCGACGTATCGGCCTGGTCGCGCGCATGGCGCGCGCGCTGCAGCGAGCGCAGCGTGCGCAGGTCGCGCAGGCGCTGCGCGCCGGTTTCGCGCAATGTCAGCGACAGCGCGACGCACGCCCGCGCGTCGCCGCTCACCGGGCCCGCAGCCGCCGTCGCACGAAAGCGCCGGCCATCGCGTCGCACGCACAGCAGGTCGATCGGCCCGACCGCTTCGCGCATATCGTCGAACGATTCGGCGAACGGCCTGCGTTTCAGCCAGCGCATCGCGACCAGCGATTCGAACGCGCGCCCGAGCGCGTCGCCTTCGTCATAGCCGAACAGGCGCTGCGCGGCCGGGTTCCAGCTGACGATGCGGCCGCCGGCATCGACGCCGACGATCGCGTCCGGCGATGCGTCGACCACCGCGCGCTGCAGCCGCGACGCGTCGACGCGCGAACGATCCGCGCCGGCATCGCGCAACAGCAGCACCGCGCCGTCGATGTTGCCATCGACATCGGCGATCGGCGACGCGACCTCGACGATCGGCACCGGCTCGCGGCCGTCCGCGTGCAGCCAGTGCTGGTCGGACACGACGCCCGCGCCGCCGAGCGCGCGATCGAGCGGCGTCGCCGGCACGCGGCGGCCGGCGCGATCGAACACCCGCAGCACGTCGCGCGCGGCGCGGCCCGTCGCATCGGCCGGTGCGCAGCCGACGAGTGCAGCCGCGGCCGCGTTCATGTACGTGAGCCGTCCGTTCGTATCGGTTGCGATCACACCATGCGGCAGCGCCTGCAACACGGTTTCGAGCCGCCGATGCCTGGCCGCTTCGCGCCGGCGCGCGTATTCGTTCGTGAGTCGCGCGTGCCGCAGCATCGACGCAATCGCGCAGACGAGCGCACCGATCAGCACGAGCGTCCCGAGCCGGACGAGCCGCTCGGGCAGCGGCTCCGTATAGGCAGCCGGATCGGACAGGAACAGCGTCCACACGAGCATGCCGCTGATCACGGTCGCCACCATCCCGAACAGGAACGAGGTGGCCCACGCGGCGCCCGCGAGCAGCGGGTAGTAGAGGACGAACGGCAGGTTCACGCCGCCGAAGCGGATCGCGAGCGCCTGCAGCACGGTCGCGATCGCGACCAGCATCACGGCCGTTGCGTAATTCCCGGCGCGCATGCGCGAGAAGTCGATCATCGGATACGCTCCTGCCGCGCGACGACGATGCGCGACGCCACGCGGGAACGGGTGCACGAGCGCGGTCGCGGCGGCATCAGGAATCCGGCTTTTCCGCTTCGTCTTCCAGTTGCGCGAGCCGGTTGTAGATCGTCTTCAGGCTGACGTCGAGCACTTCGGCCGCCTGCGCCTTCACGCCGCCGCATTGCGCGATCGTGCCGAGGATCAGCCGCCGGTCGACTTCCTCGAGCGGCGTGCCGAACGGCACGGTCACGCGATCCTCGTGCGAATCGACCATGTTCGACAGCTCTTCCATGATCGGCGGCGGCAGCGTCTCGATCACGTCCGCATCGCTGAAAATGCTCGCGCGCTGCACGAAGTTGCGCAGTTCGCGCACGTTGCCGGGCCATTCGTGGGTCTTCAGCGCTTCGCGCGCGGCCGGCGCGAAGCGCAGATGCCGGCCGCTCTCTTCGTTGAAATGCTGCAGGAACGCGTCGGCGAGCATCGGGATGTCGTCGCCGCGCTCGCGCAGCGGCGGCAATGGAATCGGAAACACGTTGATCCGGTGAAACAGGTCGGGCCGCAGCTTGCCGTCCGCCATCGCGGCTTCCGGATCGCGGTTCGTCGCGGCGACGATGCGCACGTCGACGTCGATCTCGCGCGTCGAGCCGAGCCGCGTAAGCCGCCCCGTCTCCAGCACGCGCAGCAGCTTGACCTGCGATTCGACCGGCATCTCGGTGATCTCGTCGAGAAACAGCGTGCCGCCGTCCGCGCGCTCGAAGAAGCCCTTGTGCTGGCGCTCGGCGCCGGTGAAGCTGCCGCGGTCGTGGCCGAACATCTCGCTCTCGACCAGGTTCGCGGCGATCGCGCCGCAGTTCACCGCGAGAAACGGGCCGCGGCGGCGCAGGCTCAGGTCGTGCACCGTCTGCGCGGCCAGTTCCTTGCCGGTGCCCGATTCGCCCGTCAGCAGCACCGAAGCCTCGGTGCGCGCGACGCGGCCGATCGCATCGTAGACGGCCTGCATCGCGGGCGAGCTGCCGAGCATGCGGCCGAAACGCCCGAGGCGCTTCAGCTCAGAGCGCAGCTCGGCAATCTCTTCGTGCAGCGCAGTCGTGCGCGGCACGCGCGCGAAGATGCTGTTCAGCCGCTGCATGTTCAGCGGCTTCACGAGATAGTCGGTCGCGCCGCGCCGCAATGCGTCGATCGCGGTTTCGAGGCTCGCGTGTCCGGTGGTCAACACCATTTCGCAGTGCGAGCGTTTCGGCAATGCGTCGAACAGATCCATGCCGTTGCCGTCCGGCAGCACGAGATCGCACAGCACGAGATCGGGGGTATGCGTCGTGACGAGCGTGCGCGCTTCTTCGAGCGTCGCGGCCGTATCGCATGCGAGCTGCTGCGTGCGTGCGAGTGTCGCAAGCATCGTGCGCGTATCGGCATCGTCTTCGACGATCAGGACATAGGGCATCGAGGCTCCTTGTGGAAGCGGCCCGGCGCGGGCACTGGCCGGAACCGTGACGGATGTGCGGCGCAGCACGCGCGGCCGGCACACGGCAACACCTTCCGCACTGCATACCAATGAGCGGACCGGCCGTCCTGCAATGAAAAACGCTGCTTCGAAGTATAGAAGACCCCGGTCGCGCATTCGTCGCTCATCGAATAAATCTATCTGCCGCGGCGGCTCGCATTGCCAGATTCAATGTCGCGCCGTTGGTATAAAAGGTAAGCTCCGTACAGGAAAACGACGCATGCCACGTCGTTTTTTCATCAGACCTCGACAATATTCGGTCAAATCTTCCTGATTCGATATCGCGCCATGGCGAAAACCGGCGATGACAGCGCGCGACTCTTCGGTCGCTCGCGTACGATCCAGGCCCTTTTACTGAAGGTGTCGCGCGTCGCGACCACGCACGCCAGCGTGCTGATCGTCGGGGAAAGCGGCGCCGGCAAGGATATCGTCGCGCGTCTCCTGCACGACCTGAGCCCGCGGCGGCGCGGGCCGTTCGTCCCCGTCAACTGCGGCGCGATCGCGCCCGATATCGCGGAATCGCATCTGTTCGGTCACGAAAAAGGCAGCTTCACCGGCGCGGTCGCGCAGCATGTGGGCATGTTCGAAGCCGCGTGCGGCGGCACGCTGTTCCTCGACGAGATCGCGGAAATGCCGGGCGAGCTGCAGGTCAAGCTGCTGCGCACGCTCGAATCGAACACGATCGTGCGCGTCGGCGGCCATGAATCGATTCCGCTCGACGTGCGGATCGTCGCGGCCACGCATCACGATCCCGTCGAGGCCGTGCGCAGCGGCCGGCTGCGCGAAGACCTGTTCTACCGAATCGCGATGATCGCGCTGCATGTGCCCCCGCTCAGGCAGCGCGAGGACGATGTCGGCGATATCGCACTGCAGATCGTCGAGCGGCTGAACGCGCGGCACCGCACGAGAAAGCGCCTGTCGATGCAGGCGATGAAGGCGCTGCGCGCGTATACGTGGCCCGGCAACGTGCGTGAACTGCGCAATGCGCTCGAGCGTGCGTTCATCCTCGCGGACGAGCAGATCGACCTGCAACTGCCGCGCCGCCAGCCGCCGCACGAGGAAGTGCGCCACAACGCGATGACGCTGCATATCGGCACGACACTCGCGCACACGCAGCAGCGCTTCATCGCCGCGTCGCTGCGGCATTTCAACGGCGACAAGCCGCGCACCGCGAAAGCGCTCGGCATCAGCCTCAAGACGCTGTACAACCGTCTCGCGCTGCTGCCCGAGCACGAGCGCAGCGCGGTGAACGGCGCTGCGGCGCCGAACCCCGGTGACGCGGGCGCCGCCACCATCGCCACCACCAGCGCGAGCGCAGCCCCGCCGCCGGGCGCACCGAATCAGTGAGCGCGGCAGCGCGTCGCGCACCGGGGTCAACGCGCCCCGCGACCGCGCATGCTCATGCCATCGCGCGGCACATCGCCGCGCACGTTTCGCACGCGAGCGCGCAGTTGCGGCAATGATCGTGCGCATGCAGCAGGCATTCGGTCGCGCACAGGTCGCACGCCTGTGCACACATTGCGCACACGCTCGGCACGAGCACACTGCGGCGCGCCATCGCGCCCGACGCGAAGCGGCACAGCTGCGCGCATTCGATATCGAGCGCGATGCAGGCCGCCAGCGCGTGCCCGTCGGGTTCCGCGAGGCACGCGGCCAAACACGCATCGCACGCGTGTGCACACGCGTCGCACGCGGCCATGCAGTTGTCGTATCGATCGTCCATCGCATCGCTCCTCGTTCCGGTTCACATACGTCGGGGTTCGAGCTGCACCTTCATCCGGCCCGGTTCGCGCGCGACCGCATCGGCCATATCGGCGATATCCGGGTCGGGCACCGTATCGATGCGAATGTCGCCGCTGCCGTGAAATATGACGGCTTTCATGTGCGGCCCTCGTTGTCGAAAGCGGGACGGCGAACGTGACCGTCGAACTGATCGAGCAAGGCGCGCGCCCGCGCAACGGCGCTAGCGTCAGGTCAAACAGCGGCGGGTTTGCGTCGAGTCGTGCGTCGCCTTCAATGCGGCAGCGCGGACGCGGCCTTCAGGCTCGCGACGATCATCTGCATCGCGATCGCCGCGAGAATCATCCCCATCAGGCGCTGCGTGACGGCCGTCACGCGCGGCGACAGGTAATGGCCGATCAGCGGCGCCGACAGCAACGCCACGGCCAGCAGTACGAGAAACGCGGCGAGCCCGAGCGCGAACGCGAGTTCCTGTCCGGTCGAGAACGCGCCGTGACCGAGCACGATCATCGTCGCGATCGTGCCGGGGCCGACCAGCAGCGGAATCGTCAGCGGATAGATCGCGACGCTGTCGGCCGCTGCCGGATCGCCGCCTTCGTCGTCGCCCGGCGAATGCTGGCGGCTCGGCGCGCCGTGCAGCATCGACAGCGCGATCAGCAGCACCAGCAGCCCGCCCGCGAGCCTGAAATCGTCGATCGTCAGGCCGAACACGTGGAGGATCGCGCCGCCCGCGACGGCCGACACGATGCAGCCGATCGTCACGCCGATCGTGGCCGTCAGCGCGACCTTGCGGCGCATGCCGTCCGCCGCGCCCTCCGTCAGCGACAGGAACACCGGGATGTTCGCGATCGGGTTCATGATCGCGAACAGCGCCGCGAACACCTTGATGGAGAAGGTCAGGTCGAAGGCCACAGGTTCGCTCCCGTATCGCTTGTCATATCGAAACCAGGTTCCGGTGCGCGGCGCGCGCCATGCTGCTACGATCGACGCACCGCGTTTGGCGGCGCGCGCGGCCGCATGCCCGCGATCGCGCGACGCAGCGCCGCTGGATCGTCGTTCACGACCGACGGAGGACCCCGACCGATGCAAGCAACCGACACCTTCATGGATCACGAGATTCGCGTCGAAGCGACGCGCAACGCAAACGGCGCATGGGTCGCGCAGGTGCGGATCTTCCGCGACGGCGCGACGGTGGACCTGCCGGCCCCCGAACTCGTCACGCCCGAATGGCTCACGTGCGACGAAGCGCTGCGCGGCGGCATCGACCAGGGGCGCGTGATGATCAGGACTCGCGACCGGTAACGGCGATCGGTTCATCGCCGGACATCGCGCCAGCAGCCAGTACGTCGGCCACCCATCATGCGCGAACGGCACGACGCGATCACGCATCGAAATCCAGATCGCCGATCAGGATCTCGCGGTCGCGCTGGGTCCGCGTGCCGAAGTCGACCGGCAACTCCATCTGCCATCGTTCGATCGTGACCGGCAGTGCCGCGAGATAACGGTCGAAGCGGCTGCGGTCGGGCTCGGCCAGCAGACCGTCGATCGCATCGTCGCGCCACGCGAGCCGCGCGTTCAGCGGGTTAGGCAAGCCGACGGTCGACGTGAGGCCGATCACGTCGACGCAGGTCGGACTGCCCTGCCCGTCGTGCGGCACGACATCGACCTTCACTTCGCCGGGCCGGTACAGGCCGAGCACACGCGCCGCGATGCGCGGCGCGAACTCGGTTTCGAAACGTGCACGGACGTCGGGATTCATTTTTCCTCCTGGTTCGAATCGTGTAGCCGGGCCGCTGTCACGCGGCTGCAATCTGCCGCTCCAATGCCGCTTCCGCCTTCAGGCTGTCGAGATCGCGGCCGATCGTCGCGACCGCGAGCCGCGTGTCGCCGCGCCAGTATGCAATCGAGCAGTCGTGCGCGCCGAGGTCGCCGTCGATCTCGACGCGATCCCATTGCTCCGCATGCCCGACATAGTTGACCGTCATGTCGTAATGCTGGCTCCAGAAGAACGGCACCGCGTCGAACGGCCGCTGCTGCCCGAGCATGTTGCGCGCCGCGACGCTGCCCTGCCGCTCGGCGACGACCCAGTGCTCGACGCGAATGCGCTCGCCCGTCAGCGGATCGGGCCAGCGCGCGATGTCGCCGGCCGCGTAGACGCCGGGCGCGCTCGTCTGCAGGAAGCGGTCGACCGTCACGCCGCGCTCGACCGCAAGCCCCGCGTCCTGCGCGAGCGCAACGTTCGGACGGACGCCGATGCCGACCACCACGACATCGGCCGGCAGCACGTCGCCGGTCGACAGCGTCACGCTGTCCGGTGCGATTTGAGCGAGCGTCGTGCCGAGATGGAACACGACACCATGCGATTCGTGCAGCGCCTTGATCGCGTCGCCGAGCGCTTCGCCGAGCACGTGCGCCATCGGTTGCGCATCGGGCGCGACGACATGCACGTCGAGCCCGCGCGTGCGCAACGCAGCGGCCGCTTCGAGCCCGATGAAGCTCGCGCCGACCACGACGCAACGACGCGCCGTTTTCAGCTTGCCGATCAGCGCGTCGCAGTCGGCGCACGAGCGGAGCACGCACACGTGCGGCAGATCCGCACCGGGCACGGTCAGCCGGTTCGGTTCGGCGCCCGTTGCAAGCAGCAGCGCGCCGTATCCGACGCGGCTGCCGTCGGCCAGCTCGACCGCATGCTGCGCGGGATCGATCCGCGCGACGCGCGTGCCGCACCGCACGTCGATTCGATGGTCGGTATAGAACGACGGCGCGCGCAGCGGCAGCCAGTCGGCGTCGGCCGTGCCCGCGAGATAGTCCTTCGACAAATTCGGCCGGTCGTACGGCGGATCGCGGTCTGCGCTCAGCAGCGTGACGGGATGCGGATAACCTTCCTGCCGCAGCGTCACGGCGGCCGCGATCGCAGCGGCGCCGCCGCCGACGATCACCACCGATGCGGGCAACCCGGCCGCATTCAGCGCCGGCGGCGCGGCGGCCGGCCGCGCATCGAGCACGACGGCGCGACCGTCGCGGCGTTCGACGCGCCAGCACGGCAGCCCGTCGAGCGCCGGCGCGCGCAGCCGCGCGCCGGTGCGCAGGCAGAACGCCGCGTGGTGCCACGGGCAGCGGATCGTGTCGCCGACCAGCAGGCCGTCGGCCAGCGGCGCGCCGTAGTGCGTGCATTGCGCGCCCACGGCAAACAGTTCGTCGGCGCGGCGCACGAGCAGCACCGCTGCGTCGCCGACATGGCCCTCGATCATCGCGCCGTCGGCGATGTCGTCGAGCGCGATGCCCAGCGCGAGATCAGGGTGTGAAGACGAGGAATCGCTTCCGGACATGACATCGCTCCCGCAGAGTCAGGTAACGATCCCATTATCGGCGTCCTTCATGAAAAGAACAGGTACAGACGCCCCGCAGCGCACGCAAACACCGACTGTAGCTTGTACGAGATCCATGACCGGCGTAGAACGTCATCGACGTTGCGACGCAACACGCGGCGGCCGCGGCATCGTACTTCCGCGCGTACTTCCGCGCGGACCGCGCAATTCGCGTGCCGCTCCGCCTTCATTCCGTCACCAGAGGTTCTCCCGATGGCCACCGTCCTGTGCGTGCTCTACCCCGATCCCGTCGACGGCTATCCGCCGCGCTACGTACGCGACGCGATTCCGGTCATCGCGCAATACGCGGACGGACAAACCGCGCCGACGCCGGCCGGCCCCGTCGGCTTCCGGCCCGGCGAACTCGTCGGCTCGGTATCCGGCGCGCTCGGGTTGCGCGCTTATATGGAAACGCACGGTCACACGCTGATCGTGACGAGCGACAAGGACGGCCCCGACTCCGAATTCGAGCGCCGGCTGCCCGAGGCGGACGTGGTGATTTCGCAGCCGTTCTGGCCCGCGTACCTGACGGCCGAACGGATCGCCCGCGCGCCGAAGCTGAAGCTCGCACTGACGGCCGGCATCGGTTCGGATCACGTCGATCTCGACGCCGCGGCGCGCGCGCACGTCACCGTCGCCGAAGTCACGGGCTCGAACAGCATCAGCGTGGCCGAACACGTGGTGATGACGACGCTCGCGCTGGTGCGCAACTATCTGCCGTCGCATGCGATCGCTCAGCAAGGCGGCTGGAACATCGCCGATTGCGTGTCGCGCAGCTATGACGTCGAAGGCATGCATTTCGGCACGGTCGGCGCGGGGCGCATCGGTCTCGCGGTGCTGCGTCGGCTGAAGCCGTTCGGCCTGCATCTGCACTACACGCAGCGGCACCGGCTCGACGCCGCGATCGAGCAGGAACTCGCGCTCACGTATCACGCCGATGCCGCGTCGCTCGCCGGCGCCGTCGATATCGTGAACCTGCAGATCCCGCTGTACCCGTCGACCGAGCACCTGTTCGACGCGGCGATGATCGCGCGGATGAAGCGCGGCGCGTACCTGATCAACACCGCGCGCGCGAAGCTGGTCGACCGCGACGCGGTCGTGCGCGCCGTTACGTCAGGGCATCTCGCGGGCTACGGCGGCGACGTGTGGTTTCCGCAGCCGGCGCCGCCCGACCATCCGTGGCGCGCGATGCCGTTCAACGGAATGACGCCGCACATCTCGGGCACTTCGCTGTCCGCGCAGGCGCGCTATGCGGCCGGCACGCTGGAGATCCTGCAATGCTGGTTCGACGGCAAGCCGATCCGCAACGAATACCTGATCGTCGACGGCGGCACGCTCGCGGGAACGGGCGCGCAATCGTACCGGCTGACCTGACGCAACACGACGCGCGGGTTGCGTGTCGTTGCACGCGCCCGCGGCCGCGGTCAGCCGATACAGGACGCGGCGAGCTTGCCGACGGCGACGACCGCCTGCTCGATCTCCGGCGACCACGGGCTACTGTAGTTCAGCCGGATGAAGTTCCGGTAGCTGTCCGCGATCGAGAACATGTAGCCCGGCCCGATCGTGATCCCCTGCTCCAGCGCGAGCTGATACAGCCGCATCGCGTCGACCTGCGCGGGCAATTCGACCCACAGCACGTACCCGCCCGCCGGGCTCGAAATGCGCGTGCCCTCCGGGAAAAACCGCGACACCATCGCGCGCATCAGGTTCGCCTGCTGCGCGTACGCCTTGCGAATCCGCCTCAGGTGATGCTCGTAACCGTCGCGCTCGAGAAACTCCGCGATCGCCAGTTGCGGCAACGACGGCGTCGCGAGCGTGTTCAGGAATTTCAGCTTCTCGACCTGTTCGCGATAGCGGCCCGGCAATGCCCAGCCGATTCGGTACGCGGCCGTCAGGCTTTTCGAGAACGACGAGCAATGCAACACGATGTCGTTGCGGTCGTACGACTTCAGCGTGCTCGGATGCATGTTGCCGAAGTACAGTTCGTTGTACACACCGTTCTCGATGATCGGCAGGTCCGCTTTGGTTGCGAACTCAACCAGCTCGCGCTTGCGCTCGTCGGGCATCTGAAAGCCCAGCGGGTTCTGGAAGTTCGGCATCACCATGCATGCGGCGATCGGCTGCGACTTCGCAATCGCCGCCAGCGCCGCAATGTCGATCCCGTATTCCGGATGCGTCGCGACCTCGATCGCCTTCATCCCCATCCGCTCGATCGCGTGCAGCATCGCGTAGAACGTCGGCGATTCCACCGCGATCGTATCGCCCGGCTTCGCGACTGCCTGCAGACACAGGTTGATCGCCTCCGTCGCGCCGACCGTCACGATGATCTCGTTCGGATCCACCGACATCCCGTTTTCCAGGTAGCGGCGCGCGATCTGCCGGATCAGCCGCGGATGGCCGGGCGGCAGCCCGTCCGTCACGCCCCACAGCGACTTGTCGCGGCCGGCCGCATACGCGTAGCGGTTCAGCTTCTCGAACGGAAACAGGCTCGGGTCCGGATACGGCGAGCCGAGCGGCACCGCGTCGTCGGTGCCGATCGAGCGCAGCGTCGACAGCACGAGCCGGCTCACGTCCACCGACGACGAGATCGCGATCGGCTTCGACGGCCGCAGCTCGCGCACCGGCGCATGGCTGTCGTCGCGGCGCAGGTTCACGAAGTAACCCGACTGCGGGCGGCTTTCCAGCAGCCCGCGGCTTTCGAGCAGCAGGTACGCATGAAGCACGGTCGTGATGCTGATCCGGTGCTGCTGGCTCGCCTGCCGCACCGACGGCACACGATCGCCGTGTCGATACACGCGTTGCCGGATGAGTCTCTCTATGTCGTTCGCGAATTTCTCGTAGAGCTTCATCCGCCTCGCCCCGCCAGCGGTGAACCGGCCCGGGACGCGTGCGCGTCCCGGCCGCGCCGATGCACGAAGCCGGATAGCCGTGCCCGGCCGCGGGCGTCCCGGTTCGAGCCTCGTCCGTTACCGAAATTGAAGGCGGATAGCAATGCGGATCCCATCAAGACAAGGATCGGCATCCTACTGCGTCATTTCGACGAATGTAAGTGACAGTTTGGCGATCAAACGCCAAATCCGGTTGGCGTGGTGAACAGATTCAAACGCGCCGGTGCGGCGCCGCGCTGCGCCGGCACAAGTCGTTTTGTATTTCCGATCGCCGGCAGCCGGCGACGACTCGATGCGTGTCCGGCGTGGCGATGCGTGGACTCACGCGTCGTCGACGTTGTCCGCGTAGTGGTCGATCGCGACCTTGCACTCGTCGAACACCACCGTCAGCTGCGCGACGTCGTTCGACTCGACCCACTTGCGGATCTGCAGGAAGTAGCCGGTGCCGAGATCGGCGATGCGGGCCGGATCGTCGGTCGTCACGTCGACGGTCGCGATCGCGCGGTTGCCGGGCAGCGGCGACAGCGTCGCCGCGATGTCGAAGCGCCGGTACGATTGATCGATGCGCATGCGGTTCTCCCGAAACGGTTGGAAGGCGGCGCTCAGCCGAGCGCCTGGCGGAAGACCTTGCCGCCGAATCCCGTCACGACGTTGTCGACCGAGAACGGCGTGGCTTCCTTCGCCTCGAGAATGATCGCGACGCTGCCGGGCACGAGCCGCGCGGCCACCGTCTCGACGAACGTGCCGTCGAGCAGCGCGTTGCCGGCCGCGTCCGCGAGGATGCCGGCACCCGCGCCGGCCGCCATGCCGGTGACCACGCCGAGCGGCCCGGCGAGGATCCCGAGCAGGCCGCCCGCGATCGCGCCGATCACGCCGCCCTTGAACGGCCGCGATTCGGCGGCGAGCACCGCGAGCTTGCCGGCCGCGTCCTTTTCGACGACGACGCCGTTCTCGATGCGGAATCCTTCATTCTTCTCCGACAGCGCCTCGAAATCGTTCGCCGCCTGGCGGGCCGTGTCGACGCTGCCGAACACGGCGACGATCAGTTGCTTGGTCATGCGACACCTCTCTCGTGTAGATGGGCATATGCTGCCGGCGCACATCGCGCGGCGCGCCGGCAACCCGGTGTTCATTCAGATGCCTGTGGCTTCGACACGTGCGCGGGCTGCCTCGACATACGCATGCGCGGCCGCCTGCTGCATCGCGACGACGGACGGCGCACGTGCGCGCGCCGGATCGGCGTCACGCGCGTCGCGTGCCTGCCGGTACGCGTCCGACGACGCGTGCTGCAAATCGATCGCCTGCTTCGTTGCGACGGAATGCGTGCTCATCCGGCCCCTCCTGTAGAAACATGGTGCATATCGTTCGCGCGTCACCGGCCCACATGCGCGTCCTCCTCGACATCGTCGACGTCGGCCGGAAAACGATGCTGGCCGAAGCTCAGGATCAGCACGCCCACCGCGAGCAGCACGATCCCGAACGTCGTCATCAGCATCCGCTCGGGGCCGTCGGTCGCGCCGCGCAGGATCAGGTCGCGCGCGAGCGACGTCATCGCAATGAACAGCGGAAACCGCACGGGCAGCCGGCCGAGCCGCAGGTAGCGCACGTTCATCGCGAGCACTTCCAGATACAGGAACATGAGAAGCAGGTCGGTCAGCGACACCTCGCCCGCGAGCACGACCTTCCACGCTTCCTGCGTCATCGCGAACGCGGTCGCGAGACCGATCACGATCAGCCCGGCCAGTTCGGCCGCGTGAAGGAAATGGCCGAAGCGGCGACGGATGCGCTCGGACGGCGAACAGGAAACGGTGGACGTATTCAAGGTGACGGTCGGTATGAAGATCCGTGAGCGGTACCGGGCAGCGGGACCTAATCTACTGCACGCTGCACGGACGCTCAAGAGCACAGCGCCGCGCATGCCAGGAGTACAGCTGCGCGGCCGCCGCGCAAATTCCGGCCCCGTTTGACGCATTCGAATGACAGATTGACGATACGTGTTCCAAAGACCCGCCGAAGCTGCTAGATTGCATGCTCGACGACGTTGCGCGGTGCGGGCAAGTCACGCGCCGGGCGGCCGGCCGCCGCCGCTGCGGCCCGTTGCGCGATGCCTGCGCAACGTCCTTCATCCGCATGTCACAAAGAGAACAGTCGCATGACACAGTCCAACCGTTCGCCTTCGCGCGCCGCGGCAGCCGCGGCCCGTCCGCCCCGACATGACTGACCGGCAGGCCGCGATGCAGACACCTCCCCCGCTCTCCCAGGCCGTTCACAGCCCGATCACGCGCAGCGCGATCTTCCTCGTGGCAACGATCAATCCCGGTGCCGATCACGCCGACACGATCCGTTCATGGTGCGGCGACATCGCCGCACTCGTGCGCTCGGTCGGCAAGCGCGTGCCCGGCGGCAACCTGACCTGCGTGTGCGGCTTCGGCGCCGACGCGTGGGATACGCTGTTCGGCGACCCGCGCCCCGCGTCGCTGCATCCGTTCCGCGAATTCGGCGCCGGGCAGCGCGTCGCGGTCGCGACGCCGGGCGACATCCTGCTGCACATCCGCGCCGAAGCGATGGACCTGTGCTTCGAACTCGCGACGCAACTGCTCGGCGCGCTCGGCAGCGCCGTCACGGTCGTCGACGAGGTGCACGGCTTCCGCAATTTCGACCAGCGCGCGATGATCGGCTTCGTCGACGGCACCGAGAACCCCGAAGGCCGCGAGGCGGTCGACTTCACGGTGATCGGCGATGAAGACGCGGCATTCGCGGGCGGCAGCTACGTGATCGTGCAGAAGTACCTGCACGACATGGCCGGCTGGAACGCGCTCGCGGTCGAGACGCAGGAGCGCATCATCGGCCGCACCAAGCTGTCCGACATCGAGCTCGCGCCGGACGTGAAGCCGTCGTCGTCGCACAGCTCGCTGACCACGCTCGACGAGAACGGCCAGGAAGTGAAGATCCTGCGCGACAACATGCCGTTCGGGCGTCCGGGCGCCGGCGAATTCGGCACCTATTTCATCGGCTATGCGCGCTCGCCGGCGCCGATCGAGCAGATGCTCGAGAATATGTTCGTCGGCCGCCCGCCCGGCAACTACGACCGCCTGCTCGACTACAGCCGCGCGGTCACCGGCTCGCTGTTCTTCGTGCCGTCGGCCGACCTGCTCGAAGCGCTCGCCGATCGCGCGGCGCCGGCCGCCGACGCCGCGCAACCGGAATCCTCGTCGTCCGCGCCGCAGCGCGACGGCTCGCTGAAAATCGGCTCGCTGAAAGGAACCCAAGCCTATGAATAACCTGCACCGCGAACTCGCCCCGATCTCGTCGTCCGCCTGGGAACAAATCGAGGAGGAAGTGGCGCGCACCTTCAAACGCTCGGTGGCCGGCCGCCGCGTCGTCGACGTCGACGGCCCCGCGGGCCCCGAGCTGTCGGCCGTCGGCACCGGGCACCTGGTGGAAGTCGCCGCGCCGCGCGAGCAGGTGAACGCGCGGCTGCGCGAAGTCCGCACGATCGTCGAGCTGACGGTGCCGTTCGAACTGAGCCGCGATGCGATCGACAGCGTCGAGCGCGGCGCGCGCGACGCCGACTGGCAACCGGCGAAGGACGCCGCGCAGCGGCTCGCGTTCGCCGAGGACAACGCGATTTTCGACGGCTACCCGGCCGCCGGCATCGTCGGCATCCGCGAAGGCACGTCGAACCGCAAGCTCACGCTGCCGGCGGACGTCAGCGCGTACCCGGACGCGATCAGCGACGCGCTCGAAGCGCTGCGGCTCGCGGGCGTCGACGGCCCGTACTCGGTGGTGCTCGGCTCGGACGCGTATACCGCGCTCAGCGAGGCGCGCGACCAGGGGTATCCGGTTCTCGGCCACATCAAGCGGATCGTCAGCGGCGAGATCATCTGGGCGCCGGCGCTCAGCGGCGGCTGCGTGCTGTCGATGCGCGGCGGCGATTACGAGTTGCACCTCGGGGAAGACGTATCGATCGGCTACACGAGCCATAGCGACAAGGCCGTCCGCCTGTACCTGCGCGAAACCTTCACGTTCCTGATGCTGACGAGCGAAGCATCGGTCGCCGTGGCGCCGCAGGCCAGCACCGCGGCCTGATCCAGGTTGCCTGCGCGCGATGCCCGCCCGGGCGTCGCGCGCGACCGGCCGCATGTTCGTCGCCGATCGAACCCATCTTGCATGGAGAATGTCATGAGCGATACGAATGATGCATTGCAGGCACTGCAAGCGTCGGTCGACAGCCTGAAGAAAACGGTCGATGCGAACGCGGGCAGCGAGGCCAGCGACACCGCCGTGCTGTTTACCGTCGTGTCGCTGATGCTGGCCGAGTTGCCGCCCGACACGCGCAACCTGATCGAGGATTCGTTCTCCGTCTGGGCCAATGGTCTGCCGAATGCGGCACTGTCGACGGACGTGAAGCAGATCGCCCGCCAGCGGCTCGCGATGAAACTGTCCGACTGATCGCGGTTCGCCACGGTTGGCGCCATGTCCGGCCCGTACCGTGCAACTGGACCTCTCGTTCGGCCGCCACGCACGCATCGGCTGCGATGCGCGCGCGGCAGGCCCACCCGCATCACCGTCCGTTTGCCGCCGACCGGCACCCTGCGCGCCGATGTCGCACCGCGATCCGTTCGCGTTTCCCTCCCGCGTGCCTCCAGTCACCGCACGCTGCACATGCCGCGCGCGCCCGCGTCGCCGCGTGCGCGCCCGTCTGTACTCCTTGTCCCCCGTGCGTGCGCGCATGTGAGGGTGCAATTCGCAGTCGGTCCGGCGCGAAACTGTGTCTTGGATGCCTCCCGCCGAGGCGCTATTTTGAACGCAGTCGAAGCGATGCCGTGGGCTCCTTGCAGCATGCGCGCTCCCCGCCGCGACCGTGCGCCTCGCCGGCGCGCGCGGCGCGACAGCGTGGGCGCGGCCCGCGCGCCGCCGCGCCGCGCGTCGCGTGTTCGCGGTCGGCACGCGCCAGCGCTGCACCGCATCGTGACTTCACCGTTCGACCCACCTTCACAGACAGGAGCCAGACCACCATGCCCGCACTTTGCGATATCTGCCACGCCCGGCCGGCCGTTGCGCGCGCAACCGTGATGCAGGACGGCGAGCGCAAGACGATCTCGATCTGCGACTACCATTTCCGTCAGTTGATGCGGCATCAGAGCATGCTGAACCCGTTCGATTCGCTGCTGGGCGGCGGTGGCTCGTCGTCGCTGTTCGGTGAGCTCGGCGACGAATCGCCGCTCGCCGCCGAGGTGCCGCGCGAATCAGTCGACCCGACCGACGCGTTCAGCGAACAGACGCTCGAACTGCTGCAGCGCGCGGCCGAGAAGGCGCACGAACTGCGCCGCAGCGAGCTCGACTCCGAACACCTGCTCTACGCGCTCGCGGACACCGACGTCTGCGCCGCGCTGCTGAAGGAACTGAAGCTGTCGCCGCAGGACATCAAGTCGTATATCGACGAGCATGCGCACACCGGCACGGCCGCCCCCGATGCGCCGCTCGACAAGCTGTCGATCTCGCCGCGCGTGAAGAAGGCCGTGCAATACGCGTTCCAGGCGTCGCGCGATCTGGGCCACTCGTATATCGGCCCCGAGCACCTGCTGATCGGGCTCGCATCGGTACCGGACAGCATCGCCGGCACGCTGCTGAAGAAATACGGCGTGACGCCCGAGGCGCTGCGCCAGAAAGTCGTGAAGGTGGTCGGCAAGGGCGCCGAGGACGGCCGCGTCGACGCGCCGACCGGCACGCCGAACCTCGACAAGTTCGGCCGCGACCTCACCGCGATCGCGCGCCAGGGCAAGCTCGACCCCGTGCTCGGCCGCGCGCAGGAAATCGAAAGCACGATCGAAGTGCTCGCGCGCCGAAAGAAGAACAACCCGGTGCTGATCGGCGAGCCGGGCGTCGGCAAGACCGCGATCGTCGAAGGGCTCGCGCAGCGGATCGTCAACGGCGACGTGCCCGAAGTGCTGCGCAACAAGCGGCTCGTCGAGGTCAATATCAATTCGATGGTCGCCGGCGCCAAGTATCGCGGCGAGTTCGAGGAGCGCGCGAAGCAGCTGATCGACGAAGTGACTGCGAAGCAGGACGAACTGATCCTGTTCATCGACGAACTGCATACGATCGTCGGCGCGGGCCAGGGCGGCGGCGAAGGCGGCCTCGACATCGCGAACGTGCTGAAGCCCGCGCTCGCGCGCGGCGAGCTGAGCCTGATCGGCGCGACGACGCTCAACGAATACCAGAAATACATCGAGAAGGACGCGGCGCTCGAACGGCGCTTCCAGCCGGTGTTCGTGCCGGAGCCGAGCGTCGAGCAGACGATCGTGATCCTGCGCGGGCTGCGCGACAGTCTCGAGGCGCACCACCAGGTGACGTTCGCCGACGACGCGTTCGTCGCGGCCGCCGAGTTCGCCGACCGCTATATCACGTCGCGCTTCCTGCCCGACAAGGCGATCGACCTGATCGACCAGGCCGCCGCGCGCGTGCGGATCGGCGCGACGTCGCGCCCCGTCGACATCCAGGAAGGCGAAGCGCAGATCGCGCAACTGAAGCGCGAACAGGACTACGCGACGTCGCGCAAGCGCTTCGACGAAGCGAAGCAGTTCGAAGAGCAGATCAACGCGAAGCAGAAGACGCTCGATGAAAAGATGGAGGCGTGGCAGCGCAAGACCGGCTCCGAAACGCTCGAAGTCACGGTCGAGTCGGTCGCCGAAGTCGTGTCGCGGCTGACCGGCATCCCCGTGTCGGAACTCACGCAGGAAGAGCGCCAGAAGCTGCTGAAGATGGAAGAGCAGCTGCGCGAGCGCGTGGTCGGCCAGAGCGACGCGGTGGTGGCCGTCAGCGACGCGGTGCGGCTGTCGCGCGCGGGGCTCGGCCAGACCCACCGGCCGATCGCGACGTTCCTGTTCCTCGGGCCGACGGGCGTCGGCAAGACCGAGCTCGCGAAGGCACTGGCCGAGACCGTGTTCGGCGACGAGCAGGCGATCATCCGCATCGACATGTCCGAGTACATGGAACGGCATGCGGTCGCGCGGCTGATCGGCGCGCCGCCCGGCTACGTCGGCTACGACGAAGGCGGCCAGCTCACCGAGCGCGTGCGGCGCCGCCCGTACAGCGTGATCCTGCTCGACGAGATCAAGAAGGCGCACCCGGACGTCT